>Ga0157363_1000966_pt1 | contig 23020 bp, 15 predicted proteins | sample AttsexASBM1_FD_111477 | JGI IMG/M metagenome (GOLD analysis project Ga0157363, IMG submission 111477) | Fungus gardens microbial communities from leaf cutter ant in Ribeirão Preto, State of São Paulo, Brazil - Atta sexdens ASBM1 | ecosystem: Host-associated > Fungi > Mycelium > Unclassified ... | reverse complement strand
TGTGTTTGCTGGGATTGGAAAGGGATCCTGTATTATGAGCTTTTACCAAACAACGAGACGATAAATTCAGAGAAGTATTGTTCTCAATTAGACGAATTGAAGACAGCAATTGAACAAAAACGTCCAGAAATAGCGAATCGGAAGGGCATCGTGTTTCATCAGGACAATGCGCGCCCTCATATGTCTTTGATAACTTGACAAAAGTTGTTGGAGCTCGGTTGGAATCGGGGGGATCTACCCCATCCACCATATTCACCAGACCTCGCGCCTTCTGTTTTTCATCTATTCCAATCATTACAAAATTCCCTTAATGGAAAAAGCTTCAACTCTTTGATCGAAAAAAATCACTTAGAAAAGTTTTTCGCTGAAAAACCTAAGAGATTCTGGAAGGACGAAATTTTCAAGTTGCCTGAAAGATGGAAAAAGATTGTAGAACAGAATGGCACCTATATAATTTAATAAATGTATACTAAAATTTAAATCTTCTGCGTTTCAATTCTCCTTCAAAATCGGTACGAACTTTCCGGACAACCCAATAGTTAAATTGTATTAATTTTATTATTTTAAGATTAACTTTAATCTCGGTTTAATTTACTGTTTATTTTTTCTAATTTTTAAAATTAAATAAGATAAAGAATAAATTGAAATTAAAGTTAATCTTATATTAATGGAACCGGAACTTAAGAGAGAAATTGTTTTATACAACAAAGCCTCGGAAGAAGTTTATCCTGTAATTTTCATTTATTTTTGTGCAAGAAATTTCCCGCGTTCGATTGTATTATACGCTTGTTCTGTATATAAAAGATATATTCTTCTTATACATTTTGACTTGAATTTGAATTCAAATTTTGATCTCTCGATCTCGTAAGTAGATGATCGATAAATTGTGTTCCGACTTCACACTTCACACTTGGTTGAGAATCACTGGGCAGAGTCATGCATGCGCAGTGCAATCAAGCTGACGCATGCATAACCTATCAGATCCAATCAAGACTGTCAAGAGGGTTGTTTTCGTTCGTGATAATTGTGATATCCTCGATGATTTCGCGAGGATATGAATTGTCATTGTAAAAATACGCGATAGCCCCTGAGAATGGCTGCGCCTTATCTAGGCGTGAGCGATATCGTTCATCTGAACGTTGGCGGCACTAGGTAGATTAATTGTTCACTAGTCATCAGTTTTTCTATCATCTGTTTTTACTTGACCCTGTTAAGTAAAATCTAACTCTTGCACTTACATATCAAGAGATTGGTTTATATCTTTCAGATTATTTTACATTTTTTATCTTGATATTTTATTGCTTCTTGGATCTTTTGTTAGATTTTTTTCATCAATCTCTTACTAGGTCTTTTACATGTCTTGACAGCATCAAATCATTTCTCTTTTCAGATTCTCCACATCTCGTCAAACTCTGACGTGGATCCCGGATTCTTTCTTTACAGCACTGTTAAGTAACAGAATTGACAGTCACAAGGATGAGACTGGTGCACTTTTTATAGATAGAGATCCGAAGTTGTTCTCTATTATATTGAATTATCTTCGTACCAAGGACATTGATCTAAAAATTATAGATATTCGAACTTTAAGGCATGAAGCAGAGTATTACGGCATTACTCCTTTAGTTAAACGATTGATACTTTGTGAAGACTTGACTCAATCATCTTGTGGCGATGTACTGTTTTATGGTTATTTACCACCTCCAAGTGTGTTAATCATTATTTATCACTTATTGTAATAAATATAAAGTGAGAAAACAAAACTGTAAAATGAGAATGTAACAATTCTGTTTATTTAAAAAAGGTATACCGCTTCAAGAACCTGTTGCAGTAACATCAAATATCAGTGATGTATCAGTTCATATTAGAGTTAGTTCAGCTTCAAATTCTAGAATTGATGGACCATCTACCTCGCAATCTGTGACAACCACTAACTCTGCTAATCAAAGTGCTAACGGTATTTATAGATTTTATCACTGATTTATTATTAATAGTATTAATCTCCAGAGCTGACAATGAATTTATTGGACTTACTCTAATATATTCTTTATGTTGCTTTTATAAATTTGAATTATTGTTTATAATCAAAAAGTAAAAAGGGCAATGGGAATCAAATGTAGAAAACAGTGTGTTTAATGATAAAAAAATATATGTGTGTGTATATATATATATATATATATATATATATTTTTTTTTTAAATTACAACAACATAAATATTAAGTCATGAGAACAATTGCTCAATATTTGTGACTTTTTTAATTATTTAATGTATTATAAATAAACTTAGAGAAAAAGAGAGAGAGAATGTTCATTCTTTTTTAGAAATTATGTTATATCAAGAATTTTACTTAGAAATGTAATATTTTTTTATGTCTTCGTGATTCCTTTATTAATTAATATCTTCTAATCAACATAAATTAAATGAGTTTTACAAATTCATCAGCTCTAAAGTTAATAGATATAATCTAAAATATTTAATTAGCGTTGAATAATTCAACATCAGAAAGAAAATTGACAAATAATTGTTTTGCCACAGGGCTACAAAATCATAAAGGGGCATTGGGAACCCATATGAGAAATTCTTCTTTAGATTACCGATTGCCACAACGCGGTCTTCCGCATTCTCGGACACCATCTCTAGATCTGAGACATGCTAGGAACAATTCGGCTGATTTGAATAAATTATATAAAAATGATATCGGTTTAATATTTGGATCACAGCAAGGTACCAATGAATCATTTTTTGTAAAATGATGTAGAATGATCCATTTTTTGCTTTTCACTTCTAATATTTATAAAATTACTTGATTGCAGTTTCATCATGGGTAGACCCTCTGAGAGTACAAATCATAAAAGCGCATCACAACTGGATAGTGATCGCTTACGCGCATTTTATCACATGCTATCGGCTGAAGGACTCGTCTGGATGGCAACACGTGTTCACCAGTCCGCATATCGAATGCATAATAGAGCGCGTGGCGATAAATGCAAAGATGGGAAGTGGCGCGGATGGCAAGATGGTTGCGATCTCCTATGGCAGTCAAGTAAGACTTTGGGGTGTGTCCGAAGAAGGGATCAAAATCAATGTGGGCACATTTAATTTAAATGTACGTGTGGAATACTTATTCTTCATTGGCAGCCAGTTAGTTGCGTTATCGCCGACTGGAAAAATCGGTGTGTGGCACGCGATGACTCATCATTGGCAGATACAGGACGTAGTGCCCATCCTGTCATTTGACACAGCTGGATCTTTTCTTCTATTAGGTTGCAATAATGGTTCTATTTATTATATTGGTAAGCAAAAAAGATATTATATTTCTAAGTAAAATTCTTGGTGGACACAAATTGTCAATTTATATATTAGAAGAGTGTTATGAGAGAGTATAAAAATTATATTCTCTCAAAAATCTTAAATATTAAAAGTATTTAAATCATTAAAAAAATATTTAATGGATTTAGATCATTTTGTAGATCATAAGCTAATTTTTAAAGAATTATATTTGTGTAATCATATATATTTCGATTACTATATGAATTACAGATATGCAAAAGTTTCCTTTGCGAATGAAGGATAACGACCTACTCGTGACCGAGTTATATCGAGATCCGAGTTATGATCCTATAACTGCGATATCTGTATATTTGACGCCGAAAACTAGTAAGTCTTTCTTTCTTGATTATTCTTATCTTAATGTAAGAATGTCATCAAATAATAAAAATCTAGAATTCCAAAGTAAAAACTTTTTCCTTTAGAGACAACTAGGACTATTTGTTAAAAACCGATTCGAACGAGTGACGTATTTTACTAAGATTGTTTATTAAAGCTGCTTAATGCAGAATGTAATAACAAACGTCACCATTTCAGCAGCTTCATTTTGCAAGGATCATTTTTTCAGTTGCTGTGCATATATATAGAATAACATTAAACACAATAACGAATCATTAATAATCACATATATATAGGTGTAAATATAAATGTTTTTTATATTACCAGCGTCTACTAACCAGCGTCTATTTTATTTATTAAGATATTATAGGAATATTATAAGGTTTGATGTGTTGGTCCTTAAAGATATTAATGAGAGTTTATTATTACATTCTTTGCTTCATCATTTCTCGTACAACTGGATAAATAGCACAAGGCAAGTATGGGTCGATGTAAGCAGACTTTCTGCTTTCTCACGTTTCAACTCGTACAAAACGAAGCGTCATCCGCCTTCATCTTTGTGTTGACTGCATCAAACATGATTCGTGTGATTAAACAGCAAATACCCTCTTCCTCTCCAGATAGCGTTAAGTTTTAAATCGATACACTGGCGCATAGTTATATATTTTTTGCATATTAAAATATAAAAAAAATACTTAAATTTAGAAACGTCTCTGTGACAAAAACTATTTATTTTATAATTAATAGAATGAATGTGAACACATGTCTTTTCGTATGTGCGAGAGTACGAATTCACATGGGACTTATGAAATGATTGCACAACTTATACACAACCCTGCTATCCTTATGCGTCCAGTTGTACTAACGCGATGTTCTTTTATTTTTTCGCATACTTTACGCAGTGGATTCAGTTAATCTGATTTAGCTGCTTGCTTGCTCTTTCTATTCATAGTAATATGTTCCATGCCAGCATCTGAGAGGGGAAAGGGAGGTAATAGAAAACATGTATCTTTGCTTGTGTATTTTTTTTCGTTGGTAGTGACAAATTTATAGGTAATTTTTACTTTTTTTTAACTAAATCTATGCAAAAATTAAATTTAAATAACATTAATTACTGCCCACGTAATCATATTATTGCTTAATTATAAGATATAATTTTAATTTTATATATATATATACATATATATATATATATATATATATATATCTACATTATTTATTATAACTGGCTTCTGCTTATTGTTGCAATGTGCAGCATGAGGCATTGTAAGCTTCGAAACATCATAAACATTATTTTTTATTAATAATACTCATTTGAACATATGTTATTTAAAGATTACTTCACGTTATGTCTACATTTTTGAAATGTTTCATTATTGTAGTTATTATATCAGTAATTAATCGTCTGATATACTAGTAAAATTTTTTCTTAAATCTTTTCTCGGTAAATTTTATATAATATTAAGTACAGATTGAAATGAAAATCTTAATTGATATATAATAGTGTTAAAATTATATGTTCAGTAAAATTATATGATCAGAGATGTATTTAATCTAATTCTTAAAGTGTATCAGGTGATTAATGCAATATGTAGCACATTTTTCTAAAAGTATATCAACCTTCCAACATAGGTCTCTGCGGAAATTGGATAGAAATCGCCTATGGTACGAAATCCGGAAGTGTCAGAGTTATCGTTCAGCATCCCGAAACAGTTGGCCACGGTCCCCAACTATTCCAAACTTTTACAGTGCATCAAAGCAGCGTAACCAAAGTATGTTCAGTATCAATAAAATTATATATTAATATTGTACATTAAATTATAATATTAACCTATGTGCAAAAATTATATTACAGGTAACACTCTCGGAAAAATACTTAGTGTCGGTTTGCTCGGAATATAATCACGTCAGAAGTTGGGCAGTGACCAGATTTCGCGGAATGATTTCGACTCAACCGGGATCGACGCCAGAGGCAAGCTTCAAAATTGTTTCTTTGGAAGCAATTGATTCATGCGTTAGCTACAATGCCGGCAATGATTTCGGTATGATTAATATCGCAGCTCTTAAATTATCATTCTTTCTATATGATTTAAAATTATTTTTAAATAATACTTTTTATGTAATGTATATTTTAACGTGTTTTTATTTTTATTAAATATCTTTTAAAATATGAATTTGATCTTTTTGGTTTATTTAATATACGAATAAAATATTCATAGGACCATTCGGCGAACAAGATGACGAGCAAGTATTCGTACAAAAAGTGGTACCCGAAACTGATCAGTTATTCGTACGATTAGCGTCGAATGGGAAAAGAGTTTGCGTAATACAGTCGGTGGATGGCAGCATCATAAGCTCATTCTATGTGCACGAGTGTGAAGGTTCTAGTCGTATGGGCTCAAGGCCCAGACGTTTCATATTCACTGGTCATTCTAACGGCACCATTCAAATGTGGGATCTCACAACGGCATTGGATCCGTCTTTCAATCCCACTCGAGGTACGTTACTCTCTCCCGTTGTGTGACGTAACGGAATCAGCGAGCATGACTCACATACGTGAAATAGTGTAGGAAATAGAGAATTAACATAAATTATATATTTAAGACGTTCTATGGGAAGCAAACAATATATTTATTTATTCCATGTTATTCTGTTTATTCTATATTTTTCCTTTATTTATTCTCTAATAATTTTTTTTATTATTCAGATTGTATTTTAAAGAGAAAAAAATGGCCTCTATATAAATTATTACGATTATTTCTTTATGATAAATATTAATTTTATATTAATTTTCTACAAGATTTTTTGTAATTATTTTCGTCGATTGAATTAAAATGTATTATCAGATTTTTATTATCTTTCTGTGTCTTTTTTACAATAGATACCTCCGGTGGACCTACGCCAGAAGAACTTTGGAAGTTGTTGGATCAATGTGATCTAAGCAACAGCCACTGCTCAACGCCTTGTATTAGTCCGTCTCCTTCTTTACTCGCAGCTGGACCTAGAATTAAGTCAAGTAACGTATTGTTTCTCAATCAATCGCAAAATCCAGAACCAACGCCTGGATCAAGTCAAACGTAAGGATGTGCCTGATGATGCAAGGTATGTCGTGCCAAAGTGCATACAAACAGAATCTGCATTTATTTAATTATTTATTTATTATAAACCATCAAAAAGTCTGTAGCCATAGTTCCTAAATCGCCATCTTGCATTTTCAATGTGTAATGAGACCGAAGTTTGCTATCTGTCTACTTAACAGTGCAATTTAAAAATAACGTAACGAAAGGTATGACTGTATTTATAAATTCTGTAGCCATTATTGTTGAAATCATTTAATAGAAAATTTGCTCTTGTGCGTAAATATATGTACTGTTTTATTAAATTATTTTTAAGAAAGCTTGATAACATCACTATCGCTTTTGAATTATACGCAAGAATATTGTTGTTGACATCATAACAAAATTTTTCTAAAATTTACTGTTTAAAAAATTCTGTAAATATCTAGAAATTCATAATTATACGTTTTTCTTGCTACTAATTGTTATTTGTTTTATTACAAAATGGCTATTAAGAAAGATCGATTTTATGATATTGATATTGTTCGATGTAAATTTTTATATGTTGGCTCGTTTAATAAGATAAGAGAAGGAAGAGATATTTGACAAAATCAAGAACTGATAGATAATATAAGTTAAACATTTTTTATATTATGTATATATGTATATTCAGTTATCTATTCTGTATCAATGTTATAAAATGAATCAAACACGAGATGTGTAGAATCATGCACGGAATCATGTTATTTGTCACATCATTTTAATTTCTCGAAACAAGATTACCAAATAGTTTCGAATTCTGATAGATTTACATTGTAAATCGGTGTTGACTAACATTATGTCATCATTATATGTATATTAATTTCTATATAGCGATCTTGCTTCGAGTATAAAACACTTAACATTATTTCAACATTGTATCAACATTTTATATCCTGAATATTATTTAAGAAATTGATTTTACCACTTATTTCTTGGTTAAAGAATAGTATACATTATGTATGCAATTAAAAGATTACACATATATTCGAAGATCGAATTGTACTCTCATTATATACATAAATACTTCCAGCTTTACTGCATATATAATGTATACGTGTTCATCAGTGTACATATACATATATAAAACTTATAGTAATATTATTGCGCAACCGCGTTACTTCTGTGATTTAAATAAACCATTGGTATGTGTATGGAGATATATACTGCTTATTGTTTGAATATTTATCACTGCCATGTACATATGGACATTTTATATACACTATACATAGAGACTGTTATAAAAGTAGACGAGACTTAGAAAGATCGTTTTAGAATTTTCTCAGTAGGTTACATTAACTCTATAATAATCTATATTATAATTTTTGTTTATAAAAATCTTTCTCTGTGTCTAAAAATCGATAACATTTAACGAATTGTGGTTATGAAATAATATAATATAAATGTTGCGGCATATAAATATGTGCAGCAATTCGTAAATAATAATTAGAGCTGGATTCTTCGCATTTTGCGAACAAGTTCATCTAACAGTTATAACATTCGTAATCACTATTATAAAAGTTTAATTCTCAGGCACTACGGTGATATATTTTGTAACAATGCCAAACTGCACGATTAGTTAAATTATAGCTATACGAATTATAGTTAAAATTAGTTTAGAGTAATGTTAATTTCTGCATTATTTTTCGACAGATAGGTATTGTACTCTTTGTTAAACATAAATATAAAATATTCCACAACAATGTGTGTGTAAACCGGAAGATCGGTGGAATAATTGCGGTAAATTCTGCATAAAAACATTTAACCCTAGTATTTGTTATATCCTAATATTTGTTAGAGATCGGACGTGTCTCATATAAAGTGTTTAGTCCAGAATAAATTATTATTGAACAATGATGGATGAGTCATCGGCATCAACAAGTAACACCAAGCGATCAAACCGATCACAAACAAACACATCAATCCAGCTCTTTTCAGTGGATCTTTGTATGCTGCTATCTCAGAAAGATCAGGAAATCCCATGTGATTGCAGAATGAATGCGCAGCAAATGGTGCAACAAAATGTCCTAAGAAAAATACATGAAATCGAAAAACTTCTTTCGCTAATAATTTTAGAACAAAAAAAGTTAAAATGATCCCACCTGTTCTCGCAAAAAGAAAGGCTGCATACGCTCCAAATAACGTTGTGTACGTAGACTGAAAACCTAAATTCAATGTAATTATTTCAGTTCATTGGATGTTATAAGGTGCTTTCCATTTGATGACACAAGCATCATTCTTTCTTCAATGAGTGATGAACAAAGATAGAATATACTTGTAGAAGACACTTGTGTTACCAAATGAAAACATCCATAGATTCCAAGTATTCGCCTCAAAACTTACAAGATATAAACAATGCGTGTTTGATGCTCATTCCCATCTTTACTCTCTCCACTACATGATGGAAGTGAGCCACCCCGAAGAATAAAGGGCATACGAATATGGCAGTAGTCGGGGTGAAGCATTGCAGAAGTAACGGCAACATGCAAGCCCTAAAGGTCCATTCCTCGGATAACGGAGCGACTACCTGATTTCTCCACCAAGTTAAAGTTTGTACGCTCGCCAGCCAATACATGGGTTCTATGATAAATGTACAGCTATAACTGTTATACGTTAATGTCAATTTCCACAAATACATATTAATTTTAATTTCAGTTCTTATATAAGTTCTTATAACTTATACTTTAACTTTTTTTAATTTTTAGAATTAGAAAAGAAAGAATAAGTTGGAATCGAAATTAAAGTTAATTTATATTAATGGATGTTAGACTCTCAAGTCGAGTTCGGATACCAACCGGTGTACAATCGCCACAGCCCATTGAATCCCTGTAAACTCAAGGGACCTAGGAACAGGATCATTGTTAGGAGCAACGATATCACAGTCGCCTGTATCAGACCCGTCCATCGAAGACCCAACATTTCCCAGATGGTTGTCTGTTAGGTACAATAAAAATAATTATCTATAGAGAATAGTCTAAATCGTGTGTAAACAGAAAATACCTTTTGAAGTATCTTATCATTTAGTCCAAAGTATAAGGATACTGGCGAAATAAGAGTCATGATAAATACACTAAAAAATCGTTTCTTTATAGTCGATGGATGCTCTCTGAAACATAAGTCATCGAGTGTAAAGTTTAATGTTAGAATATGATATCAAATATTTTTATAAATAAATATATAATTATATAAATATATGAAAAATAATTATATGAAATGTCTGAATTATATATTATATTGCGGAAATTAAATATATTGCGGAATAGAATTATTAATTTTGCCAATTGCTTCACAATTATTATAGTCTGAAATTATATTTGCTTGTGCAGCTTGTTCATACTAGAATTACTTGAACATCTTTTTTTAAATCTATACTATGTATTATATATTTATATATTTAGTTGAAAAAATTAAAAATTGAAGAGAGAAAGTTTATCATCACATGTTGCGACAAACGTCACAAAAAATCTTAGAAAACAGATCGTTTTAAATTTGAATAATTTTTACAAAAAATTATAAAAATTATAAAGCATTTTGACTACTTTGATATATTACTTGATATATTACTGGAAATTGATAGGATTATTAATTACTTCCTAGTTGCTTTATAATTATTATAGTTATCGAATTATGTTTAATTACGCAAATAGCTTCTTTAAAAGAAGAATTGCTTTAAAAATTAAGATTGAAAAAGAAGTAAATTAACTTAATTATTGGAATGACAACATCATGGAAATATGTCATAAATTCGAGTAATTTTTCTACAAAATTATAAAGCGCTTTAATAAAGTACTTTTTTTATGTCACATGGATTCGAATATCGCGCCAAAAGGACGCCGTTAATCGTGTACGATCTAGATGGCGCACTCGATGTCTCCTCCATCGCGTGACGTCCCCGGAATTCCGTTTGACGAGTTTCACCGTGCGGCGCTGGCTGCCGTTTGTCCAGAAATTGTCAGAAATTCCAGGAGCGGCGCCGCGACAGGGAGCTGCAGAGAGCGCCACCACGTGCGGACAACTGCGTGCGTCAGTCACAGCATCCATCCGGTCGGTGCGGGACGGTTCGCGTTCGCGAGCGGTTTACCGAACAGACAAGTGTGCTCGGACAAAACGGAGGCGCGAGCCTCCTCCACGCGAGGAGTCTCGCTGGATGGACTGGACGTTTATCGAAGGAAAGGAAGAAGCGCGGGGTGACATCGAGACTCGAGAGTGTGCGGTGATCACGCCGTCGTCGCTGTCGTTGCCGACGCCAGACGCGTTACCGCAACGTACCTGTTGTGCGGCGAACTCCAGACATAGAGACTCGCCACGTAGACGATCGAGAGCGCGAGGCATGCGAGGATCGCCGTGGCGCAGTTTGACGAATTATCGGTACTTGATTCCGCGGCCTCCATAACTCCATAACCGATGTCGGTCGCCTGTGTCGCGCTCCACTGCGGAAGGGGGGCTCAGTAATAAGCCCCGTGGTGTTAGCGGAGGATCGCGGGGACGAGAGAGAGAAGGAAAGAGAAGAGAGATAGAGGCGCCGCAGCGGTAGAGGGTTGGAGACGGTAGAAGTCGAGACTCGACGGTGTGGTGTGAGTCGAATGGGGGGTGGGGGGTGGATGACGGCACTGGCAGTACTGGCACGCACTCGCACTCGCGGGGCAGAAACTTGTCCGATTGGCGGCTGCCCTCTAGGCCAGTCGGCGAGCAGAGACCAAGAAGATGGCCGCCGTGCACGGTGGTAATGTCGCTATTGTGTAGTGCATCCTAAGCTTTTGGCAGCTTTTCTGCCGTGGGCAGCGTCCGCCGAACACGGTACCGCGGCGGCTGCCCTACTGCCGGGGACGGGGAAAGGGTACCGCTAGATCTCATCTTCGAGACATATCCTCGTAGTAGTCGGCAAGTGCGACGAATCGCGATCGACAGAAGCGGAACAGGAGAGGCAGACGGCGACGGAAGAGGAGCAGGAGGTGGAGGAGGAGGAGGACAACGACGGCAACGAGGACGGACACGAGGACGACCGCCGAGGGCCGCCGACGACACGAAGATGCCGAGCGCGTCGTTTTCGTCGTCGCGCAGCTACGTGCGGAGGTCGCGTCGGAAAAACGGAAACAGGATCCCCTTGCCGAGAACGGGTAAGCCGAATGAGCGAGCGAGCGAACGAACGAACGAACGAACGAACGAACGAGCGAGCGAGCGAGCGCAACGGAGAAAGAGCGAGTGAACGAACGAGAACGAGTGAGTTGGAGTGAACGAAGAGGGACGAATCGAGGGAGCGAGCGAGAGCGAGGAGACGAGACAAAGACGGCTTTTCCGTGCCGTCGCCGTCGCCGTCCTCTCGTCCAGGATTCTTACGACCGCTCCGGCTCTTCGTCACTTCGTCATCCCGTCGAGATTTCGCATCGAGATCCTCCGGGGTGCTTGCGACATCGGTGACGATCCCCGAGACTCCACGCCTTTGTTCCCTGGGAACTACATATGCACGCGGGGGCAAACGCCGCATTTCCTGCTCGCCCTCGCTTCAATATCCGCCCATTTCTTCACGGCTTTTTTCTCCGGTCTCACTTCTCCGGTCTCCTCCCACGATTCTCCCCCGGTTTCTTTTCTTCCATCCTCTTGACAGTCTCGCTTGAAACAGCGGACTTTGGAAAGGTGCTAAAAGAGGTGACCTCAAATCTGTGTCCAGTGAAAAGGAAAAGAAAGATTGCTTTTGGGACTATAAATTTAGTATTATAATCTGATGATATATAGAGAACAGTTCTGTTCTAAATATTCACAAGCTGCTGCATGTATTTCATGTTTAGCTGCTTTGAATATATGCTCTATGCGTTTTGCAGCTGAGGTTAGGTAGCGTAGAATGTGTGCAATGATAAAACTGTCAATCGGAGTACTCTCGCTCGCAGTTGCAACGACAAAGGAGCAACGTAGTTAACATCAGATGACAATCGCGTGTTTAACTATCAAAACGTCAAACTCCGCAATGCTGTCAATCGTATCTCGATCATTCGTGCTCCGGAATTTACGCCACCTTCCCCCCTTCCCCTTCCCTCCTTGTCTGTGAATCGCTTTTCGGATTTACGAGCAATTTCCGATTGGCAACTACTAACGGCCATATTGCTTTTCGGTATTTGTGAATAATTTCTGATTGGCGGCTGCGCGTCCACGGGAACGCGATACAGTTCGTGGACCGAAAGAAGGTTGCAACACTTTCTTTTTCTGTTCTTTTTCCTGCCGATGAATTGCGGAACGAAGCGTCTCTCTTGCCGTTGCGCGCTGCTGTCCGGGTAAACAATGGTGAACGAACGACTAATCGAACCGCCGGATACTGTTCAGCGGGTTCAGCCTTGAATGAGAGCGTGAATCGGTGAATTGGTAAAATTGCAAATACCGTCAAATCGCAATTTCGAAACGAGGACGAGAGGAAGCGTCGTGTGCTCGCCAACGGGAAACGGTGGGTGATCATCGTTGCAATAATATGTAGGGCCGAGTGTCTCTAGGCTATAATATAATAAGGGTTGAACGACCCCACGGTGGATCGAGGGTATGCGACCCTTAATGTAATGCAATATCGTGATGAAATGAAGTCTCCCGCTCCGTTGGAGAACATTTGCTTTTGTATGCCTCGTGCAGAAACGGTACCATACGTCCTATAAGCCGATCCTATCGATTCGCGATCTCCACTTCGCGATCAATCCGCCGGAATGTTGGCTCTGTAGTCGCCCTCTCTCTCTCTCTCTCCTTCCCTCCCTTCTTTCTTCTCTTCGTTCTTTTTCTTCTTTTTCCTTTTCTCTCTCTCCCTCTCTCTCTCTCTCTCTCTCTCTTTCTCGTTTCCGAATCGCCAGCGATCCAGCTGGAACGCGGCGCAGCTTGCGAGATGCATGTCGATCGGTGCCGAATTTTCCGGTCCGAGAGAGAAGGAGAGCGATCGAGGATGAAACGGAGAGGAGGAGAGTAGAAGCGGGAGAACAGACGGAGGCAGAATGGGAGGACAAGTGAGCGAATATTCTTGGGACCATTGAAGCTGTGACGTCCAAATATTCCGAGAGGTTCGGTTGTCGTTTAACATGATTATTGGCACGCACGATGATACTTGAGATTCTTATTGTTAGAAAGACACAAAACAATATATATTGAAAATTAATTGGCTTTTACGGACAAGAAAGTCACTGTAGTGAAACAGTATCACGTTGAAACAGTATCGTCTTTTGAAACAAGAAATATAATGAAATAATGAATTATAATAAAATTTGAGGAAAAACTGTAAGATTCTAAAAATAGACTTCTGTACTCTAAAGAACTCTACACTGAGAAAAATTTTTATTTGAAAGCGAACGAACCAGAAAATTCTAATTATATTACTCAAAATTTTGATTATCTCAATTAAAATTATAATAGATTCAATCATAAAGTTTTACTCACATTAATTAAAATTTTGATTATCTCAACTAAAATTATAATAGATTCAACCAGAAAGTTTTGATTTGTTCATTTTTAATCAAAATTCCAGTTAGCAATCAGACTCTTTTTACAGTATACTTAAGCTCTAAAAGATGCTCTATTTAAGATGCTCAAAATATAATTAAACGTATAGTTTGATATTGCTGATACAGATATTAGGACATTTATATTTGCTAAAGTCACAGATAAAAATAAAAATGATGTCATCCGATATAATCTCGCACTGGGAAAAGTGTCTGATTGAATTAATCGGAATTCTCATTGCAAATTGGTGAATTTGCTGGTTAAATTTATCAAAATTTTCTGGTTAAATTTACTCAAATTCTAATTCTTTAAATAACTAGAATTCTGATTAATATCAGATATAATCAAACTCTTTTGATTCGTCCATTTTTAATCAGATATTTTTCTCAGCGTGGTTTAATAAGTGCTTGAGAATCTTCTACGAGTCGTTGGAGTTACAACGTCAATGGTCGAAAAACAACACACTTTTAAGACACTTTTAAAGGAGTTTTTTTGGAGAAGAAAAAGAGAGGAGGGAGGGGGAACTCAATGTCTGTTACGCGGTATCGATGCGTTTTGAGTGACGAATTACCGGTGCTCCACTTTCGTGAGAGGACTCGGCGTGACCCGGAAATGTGATCGAGAGTATCCCCGGCCGGAGAATATCCCCCAGAAATCGGCATCTCGGTGGATCCCACACGAGCAGCGCCCTCCCGTATGCTGCGTGTATCCGCCGCGTGTGCCAGCAACCAGCTAGAAAGTGAAACGTCAAGGCGCTGTTTACGGAATGGAACCGAATGAAGCCATGCATGATGACGATTCGATGTTCATTGAGTACGCGAAAACGATTTGAAAATGAATGGAGATAAATCGTAGTACCAGGCCTTAATCATCAATTGAATTTCTGTCAACTTGTACCTTAGCATAAATCTCTTGTGATAAGAGATCGGTTGATAGATGAAAGCCTATCGTGTGTGCTCACGCATTTCGTAGTAATCGTAGATGTGTTATTGGGAAAGATACAATACGCGATGTATCAAGTTGTTTATTGCACAATGCGCACTCTTCGATTTTACGATATATTCGACACGTGCATAGCTGAAAGTTTGTGTTACATTTAATACATTTCATGTGTTCGATCCACTCAAATGCTCGCTCAAATGTTTATGTTAATTTAATACAAGATGAATATATTAGAAAGTAACACAAATATTATATCTAAAAATAAAAAAAAATAAAAAAGTTGAAAAACAATGTTTGTGAGCAAACTGTAAAACTACAATATTTTTTATAGTAAAATTAACATTTATGATATGTTAAATTAAGATATATTTTATGCATTTATCTTAAAATTTACATTTAAAATCACATCATTTACATCACTCATAAGTTGTACTCTGGAATATTGAATATGAAATTATATTACTAAAAAATGTTGAATATTAATTTCACTCAAATTATTTTAATAACATAATCACATTATTAAATTAATACGCGAATATATTAATAATTCAACACAAAATTTTAACTTGAATGGACTGTTTTCAACACAAATACAAAGTGTTTTTTACTGTGTGGTGTAAGAATTATATCGTTATTATCATACATATGTATGTCATAATTCGACATTAAAAAATTGAACCAGCAAACTCATGGGCCATTTTCATTGTTCGTGATTTCATCATTGTACATTGTACAATTGGATTTGCATAATGTCAACAATTACATGGAAATACATGTAATCGCAACATTTTTTATTAAGATTCTCCATGCAGACTTGCGACATTATACACTTGACAATTTATGCCGTAGCATTTGTAAAACAAGGTCACTTTGTATCACTATGTAAATTTCTCTAATGGTCCCTGGCTTACTATAAATTATATGACAGATAGCAAATGTTTGCACATGCAGTTACAAATGCTTTTTGTTTATATTATACATGATATATAAATATGATAATTGTTATAATGTATACAAGAATGTAATGTTATACAAGCTTATTTATATTGAGAGAGAGAGAGAGAGAGAGAGAGAGAGAGAGAGAGAGATTGCTTTCTATTCTGTTTAAATTCTAGAAATGTGCAAAAACAGACAAAAATAGAAACTTAAAATAATCTTTTTCTTTTCAGGAAATTTTGAAAGATTTTATATCTCCTTTGAGATTTTTGGAAAAAGTTCACTTCTATTTCTCTTTTTGTTTCTTTTTCTTCTAATTATGTTTTGTGTTCTTAGCCGAGCCGTGCGATCTACCATGTCCAACGGCCAATCAGATCATTCCAGTAGTAGTTGGCGGTGGAGGCGGAGGAAGTGGTGCACGAGGCTCGTCCCCTAGTGTATCCGGAGTTGCTGCTCCCTCACCGTCACCTCAATCGCACTCGTCGCCGTATGACCTGAGACGTAAAAGTCCACCGCATCCTGATCCAGCGCCTGGCACGAGTTCCGCTCTTCCGCCATCGGGTGGCATTGCTGCTACTTTTGGTTCATCGTCTTTACCGGCGAGGAAGCGACCAAGACGAACATGTTCGTTGTCCACAGATGGTACGTCTCAAAGCGATTATTAATTTTCGATGAGTAGAATTAGAAACTGCTCTGTTGGAAAACAAAAGCTTAATCTTTACAGGATGGAAAAAAAAACAGGGTCATATTTTGAAGCAAAAATAGAATGAAATAATGATTTATAACGGATTTTATTTGAGGAATAGTTGTAAAATTTTAAAAATAGACTTCGTCCTCTAAAGATAAACATATAATAGTGGATATATAATAATGGATATCATAAATATTTATTACTCAGTATGATATATACGCAACACAAAAATCTTAATTGCTCATTTAACGATGCTCTCATTTCTCAATATATATCTTTAGAAATTCAACTTGAAGTCTGTTAAATCCTAATCGATTCAACTAACTTTTATTTTTTATAGGTATAAATACAAACACGGCAGCGCATTACCTCCAATATGAACTCCCCGATGAAGTGCTACTCACAATATTTAATTATCTAATGGAACAAGATCTTTGTCGCGTATCGCAAGTCTGCAAGCGATTCCAAGTAATTGCGAACGATACGGAATTATGGAAATCTCTATACCAACAGGTCTACGAGTACGACCTGCCACTATTTAATCCAGGGCCATGTAAATTTGAGTTTGTCTCACCGGACGAAACTGAGTACCAGAATCCATGGAAGGAAAGTTTTAGGCAGCTATATAGAGGCGTGCACGTGCGACCTGGCTTTCAAGACTTAAAGTTTAAGGGCCGTAATTTGCCGTACTTCAACACGGTTCAAGGCGCGTTGGATTACGTCGATGAGTACAGGAGCAACAGCGCATCGGCAAACAGCGGTGCTACAACTGCGGGCGGCCAAGGTTGTTGCAACAACACTTCGCAAACCAGCGGAGAGGACACATCGACGCAGCATTTAGTCTTTTTACACGCTGGCACATATAGAGGCGAATTCCTTGTGATCGACAGCGATGTAGCATTGATTGGTGCAGCGCCAGGAAATGTCGCGGAATCCGTTATTCTGGAACGAGAAAGCGAGTCAACGGTTATGTTTGTGGAAGGTGCAAAACGCGCTTACGCCGGGCATCTTACATTGAAATTCACACCCGACGTCACGAGTACGGTACCCCATCATAAACACTATTGTTTGGAAGTTGGCGAAAATTGCAGTCCCACTGTTGATCATTGTATCATCAGAAGCTCGAGCGTTGGTAAGTGCACTTAACACCTTTATAAATTGGACTATTGATTGAAATATTTCAATAAAAATTTAAAACTTAAGTGTTAGAATTACCTCCAGTGAATGAATAAAATAAAAAATATAGAAAATATAAATAATATTTATATTTCTTATTTTATTCTCTTTCAATGTAGATCAACTTTAATCTCTGTTTAATTTACTCTTTATCCTTTTCTAATTTTTTAGAAAAATTTTTTAGAAAAAGATAAATTAAAGACCAAAATTAGAATCTACATTAGTAGAAACGGACATAATCTTTTAAAGAATAGAATGAGTTATCTTCAAGTCTCATATCTATACTTAATTCAATATATAAATTTATATGTAGAAGTATACGCATATACAATATTTGTGTGTAAATTTGCAATTTTATTAAAATTTTTAGTTGGTGCAGCAGTTTGTGTATCAGGTGTAGGTGCCAATCCATTAGTGAAGAACTGCGACATATCAGATTGTGAGAATGTTGGATTGTATGTGACTGACTACGCCCAAGGCACATATGAGGATAATGAAATCTCACGGAATGCCCTCGCTGGCATCTGGGTGAAGAATTACGCGAATCCCATCATGCGACGGAATCACATTCATCACGGTCGCGATGTCGGAATATTCACGTTCGATAATGGGCTTGGTTACTTTGAAGCCAACGATATTCACAACAATCGGATAGCAGGTTTTGAGGTAAAAGCAGGTGCTAATCCTACTGTTGTTCATTGTGAAATCCATCATGGCCAGACTGGGGGTATTTATGTGCACGAGAATGGTCTGGGACAATTCATCGATAACAAGATTCATTCAAACAATTTTGCTGGCGTATGGATTACGTCGAATTCTAACCCGACTATACGTCGAAATGAAATATACAATGGCCATCAAGGTGGAGTGTACATTTTCGGCGAGGGTAGAGGTTTGATCGAACACAACAACATTTACGGCAACGCACTAGCTGGTATACAAATTAGAACAAATTCGGATCCGATCGTCCGGCACAATAAAATACATCATGGTCAGCACGGCGGTATTTATGTACACGAAAAAGGCCAGGGCTTAATAGAGGAAAACGAGGTATATGCCAATACTTTGGCAGGCGTATGGATCACAACTGGTTCGACGCCGGTTTTAAGGCGAAATCGAATTCACAGTGGTAAACAGGTCGGCGTATATTTTTACGACAACGGCCATGGGAAATTGGAAGACAATGATATTTTCAATCACTTATATTCAGGAGTACAAATAAGGTAAGTTTCACTTTCGAAAGGATTGTAGATTTAGATGCTTTGATATTTAGCGTTGAGAAAATTGGCTGAATGCGTGCTTCTTCTACAGGACTGGAAGTAATCCGGTCATACGTGGTAATAAGATATGGGGAGGACAAAACGGCGGAGTTCTAGTGTATAATAGTGGCTTAGGCTTACTCGAACAAAATGAGATTTTTGACAATGCAATGGCTGGCGTTTGGATTAAAACAGACAGCAATCCAACTCTTAAAAGAAATAAGATATTCGATGGACGAGACGGCGGAATTTGCATATTTAATGGAGGCAAAGGTAAAGTGTTTTTTCTTTTTAATTGTGAAATTTTGTCTTATGTATTATTAGTCAATGACTTTCTGATGAATAATCATATATTAAGCGACGAAGTTCTTTTAAATAATTTATAGTTTTGTTTTTGAAATTTAATCAAACATTCTATTTGTTTTTACTAAAATTTGTTTACAACTAAAAAAAATTTTATTCATATTGAAATACATTGCAAACATTGCAAATATTCGAATTTAGTTATTCCAACTTAATAATTAATGATTTTTTGTATAATAATTACCTAAACTCTTTGATCATAAAAAATTATTATTACAATGAAAATTAAGCATCATAATATGAAGATAATATCTATAATATGGATGAGATTGAATAAATATATTTCATTGAGAAGTAGACAGAATCATGATTTTCATGCTTCTCGATACAGGTATTTTGGAGGAGAATGACATATTTCGCAATGCGCAAGCGGGTGTGCTTATATCGACACAATCGCAACCAATCCTGAGGAGGAATCGGATTTTCGACGGGTTGGCGGCTGGTGTTGAAATAACTAACAACGCCACTGCTACCCTGGAATTCAATCAAATATTCAATAATCGATTCGGTGGTCTGTGTCTGGCGAGTGGGGTGCAACCGACAACTAGAGGTAAACAGTCGCTTCCAATACCTAATCGCCAGCGCTTTTAACGAAAAAGTATTGCATGCATTTCTTTTTGTTTTTAGGCAATAAAATATTTAATAATCAAGACGCGGTGGAGAAAGCAGTTGGGAATGGCCAATGTTTATACAAAATCTCTTCGTACACCTCCTTCCCCATGCATGACTTCTATCGTTGTCAAACGTGTAACACGACAGATCGAAACGCGATATGCGTCAACTGTATAAAAACTTGTCATGCCGGTCACGATGTGGAATTCATTAGACATGATCGGTGAGTTTGCATTACTCGATTCCGTACATTATTTAGATATGCCGTAAGTGGAGTAATCGCTTAATGTAATCATATGCGTTAATTATTTCTAGATTCTTTTGCGATTGCGGCGCCGGAACATTGAGCAATCAGTGTCAACTGCAGGGTGAACCTACGCAAGACACGGATACGTTGTACGATAGTGCGGCGCCCATGGAATCGCATACACTTATGGTCAACTAGGAACTAACCTAAAATAATTTAAACAATCAAACAATGTTTAGAGCCGTAAGTCCATTAATATTGCGAGCACGCGCATAAATTTATTGCCGAGTTCTTTATTATAATCTTTGGTTTATATCGTCATTATATCATTGTTATACTTTAAAAAAATTTTATTTATTGCAATGATTTTATTTTTATTGTTAATATGATATATTACGATATAATATGAATCACACAAATCACATAGTATGTATCAGTAATATTACTTCAACTGTAATGTGATACATGATTTTGTTATATATTATTTATTTTTTTTATCAAAATCATCATCTTTGTTCTTCATACATTTGCTTTAATTTTTACGCGAATATATTTCATTTTTATATAAACGTTTATTACATCACATTATGAATAATATAATAGATTTTTTACGAATTAATAATTTATCCACTAATTTAAACACATCTTAAACAATTAATTGGATTGGTTATCTTTTCTGAGTTTATTAAAATTACGATAGATGATGTGAATTTACCTATATTTTATTGCAGATGTTGTTTCTTTTTGAATGATGTTAAAGATTTTTAAAAGAAATGAAAAACTGTTTCTTTTTCTTTAAAGTCAATAAAGAACTCGGCAATCTAATCGCCAAGAAGGAGGCGATAATAATAAAATAACAAAGAAAGCCCTCATATGTGTAAAACATACAGTATCGTATTAGGTATATCAAATTAATTTAAATGTGTAAACGAGGGAAACGCTAGGCTAATCATAAATCGAACTTTTCACGTGACTCTTTTTATTGAGGTTCAATCCTTAAAATCTTCATGTAACAAGAGAGTGCAGTGCTGTAAAAACGAAATGAAGAAGGAAGAGAAACATGTGTATACGCCATAATGACACTCGACGCCTCGTAATACGCTCTAATGTACTGCTTAAAACTTAACGAAAATCGCGATAACGTAGATAAGACGAATGTAAATTCGCACAGTGTGAAACAATGTATCCGGAATGTAAATTATGTATATCGAACGCGAACCAATAATAACGCTGAGGGCGAATAATACAGTCATATTATCTACTTTTGAGCAGAAACATCAATCTACAATGAAAGAACGTAAAACATATAGATAAAATTTGCACTCGATTACTGATAAAAGGGAATTTAATCGTACCAGTGTATAAAAGGAATGCAAGCAATGCGTATCGTTGAGTGCCGCACTTGAAATTGCAAACCTGAAAATTTTGAATCTCACTTCACATAACAAAAAAAAAAGCAAAAGGACTGTAAACCAACGGGTCACGGCACGATCATTTACGTATGGTCAAGTGCAACTTCGTTGATCAATGATCGAATCTATGCGGTACAAAACGAGAGGAGATGGAACGAAGAGGCTGGGAAACCAACAAGATCTGCAAGACACACCGGAACGAATGTCTAAAATATGTGATATACAAAACTCACACAGGTGGAATAATCAAAATAAAAGTAAACGTGCTGCTAATTTTTCGACATAAACATACCTCGTAATTAACGCGTAACAATTCCATTAATCGCGATGGTGAATTATGTGATGGTCCTAAGTTGCCCCCATATGGGCGAAGTGCATAATAAGGATGGGATAAATGTTAAAAACTAAATTTAAAACTTACGAAGGGAAGAGTGAGAAAAAAAGAGTGCGTACACGCGGAAATGTACGACGGTGTATACCAGTGAAAAAAAAAACGAAAGGGATGAAAACGGAAGCAGTTAAGCGCTCGAAATAGAAGATGTACTGTCCGAGGAACAGTTTTTAAAAAGTCTCGAATTTTTCAGAGTAATCAGATTTTTTTAATTATTACGTTAGTGAGTAAAAAAAGTCTAATTACCTTATTGTAACATGTAATTTTTCCGGGAGCGGCGCGCGCGCTCCCATGCGAGGAAAGGAAGCGCCTATTAGCGATATAATTTTAGACCGAAATCACCTTTATTTACGCAAATGGTATACATATATAGATAAGTAGAGAGGAGCGGACTGTCGTGAGGCGTTTATCATTGTGAGTTTTGTTCGGAATTTGACAATTCGTAATTCGTTACTTTATGTGTATATTCTGTGGTATCTTTTGTATGTCGTGTACGGCAAGGAGGCGCACGAAAATTGCCTTTCAGCTTACCGCGACTCAGGAGGATAATATATTACATAGATACATATGTGTGTATGTGTATAAATACACATATATATATATATATATGTATATATGTATATATATATATATATATATATATATATATATAAGTACTATATAGTTTATTGCTCGAACAGTTTTATGTGGAGTAAAAGATCCGGGTTCGTTCTCCGGACGAATATTCTGAATATACAACACTTAAGAATTTTAAGTACAAAATATCT
>Ga0157363_1000965_pt1 | contig 23021 bp, 27 predicted proteins | sample AttsexASBM1_FD_111477 | JGI IMG/M metagenome (GOLD analysis project Ga0157363, IMG submission 111477) | Fungus gardens microbial communities from leaf cutter ant in Ribeirão Preto, State of São Paulo, Brazil - Atta sexdens ASBM1 | ecosystem: Host-associated > Fungi > Mycelium > Unclassified ... | reverse complement strand
ATTCATGGCAAATTATGGAAAAGAGTTAAGAATGGGGGGAGACATTAGGAGAAAAGGAAAAGTAGAGAGAGCGACAGAGTTTGTTGAAAGAATGAAAAAAGTCTATGAAGAAGTGGAGGCAGCGTTAAAGAAAACCCAAGAAGAAATGAAGAAGTATGCAGATAGGGGAAGAAAGAAAACAGAAAATTGGGAAAAAGGAGATCGAGTACTGTTGAGCACTAAGGATCTAGTGTTCAAGGAAAGACCGACAAAAAAGTTGATGGAGAGGTATGTAGGGCTGTATGTGATAGAAGAGGTAGTATCGTCAAATGCGGTGAAGTTGCGACTGCCAAGTTCGATGAGGATCCATCCAGTAGTAAATGTAAGCTGGATAGTGAGATATAAGGAGCAGGTAAAGGGACAGAAGAAAGAAGAAGGGAAACCGGTAGAAGTAGAAGGAGTGGAAGAATGGGAAGTAGAAAAGATACTGAATAAGAAAAAGATGAGGGGAGTAGTGAAATATTTAATATGGTAGAAGGGCTTTACAGCAAAAGGAGATACTTGGGAAAGGAAAGAAAATTTAAAAAATGCAGAAGAGTTGATTGAAGAGTTCGAATGAGGAGGAGTAGAAGTTAGAAGACAGGAGGGAGAAGTAGATGAATACAGAAGGATGGAGTTACCAGGGAAGTATACGGCAAAGTTGTTGTACAGATGGGATGATCGAAAATTTGAGGAGAAATACTTAAATAAATTAGAAAAAAATTGGAGGAGGTGGAAAAATGATAGAAAGGAAGTAGAAAAAGAAGAAAAACAAGTGGAAGATATCATATGGGGGGAAAGTACTGCAGTTTCTCTGGAGGAGAAACCTTAAGAGGGAGGTAATGTCAAGATTGTTGACAATGGACTTCATTTTTTATTTTCCCTTTTTACTTTATTTTATTTTTATTTTTATTTTTATTTTATTTTCTATTTTTAGAACAACTTGGGCTAGGGTTTATCAGTCATGCTGTCACATCAGTCACAAGTTGATGGCGTAGTCACAAGACTGATCATGAGACTTGAGAGAATGGAGTAGAAGGTTCTGGAATAAAGTGACATCATACAACATGGACAACACATGTTAGCCTCATGTCATATACATGGTTATTTAGGGTAGGATGCACAGTAGTGAGCATGGACCATGAGTAGTAGTATATAAGGTAGACTACTTTGTACTAGAAACTCTATTGAGTTCTCTTATGTTACTCAATACAAGGGTTGTTCTATTGTCTGACTCTAAGGACTTTAGACCATAACAGATGAGTAGATTAGAAAGAAAGATATTCTCTTTCATAGATATTTGGAGCAGATTGGATGCTGGGGAAGTGTTATCTGTAATAAAGTCAAATAGATTAGATATATTCATATAGGTATATGACACAAGTTATGCATATTACTAATATAAATAAATAATACTTGAGTAACTTATTACAAGTGTTATATATCATTACTCAGTTATACTATGTTAATTATAGTATAAGTATAAGTAAGCTGAATATTTATTTAACAGTATTTATATATTGTATATCAAAGTCTAATCTAGTAAGTAACCTATTTTCCATGGCAGTGTTGTTCTCTCTCCAAATCTATAAATACTTAATCTTCTATAATAAAGTTTACTTCTATTCCAAACTCTGTACTTGGTCAGTGTTTCTCCACAGATCATTTTAATCAAATATCTGTCTAGCTTGGAGCTAGGTATAAACACTAACTTTACTTAATATAAGAACTAGTAGATATTCTATAGTTTCCAGTCTAATAATTGATTATAGTTTCTGCTACTGTTACATTCCAATCTGATTACATTTGTTCCAACCTACAGATAATATATACTAACCTATCTGTATTCTCTAATCTCTTTTGACATAAATAACCTTTCTTTATCTTGAACATTCTTACTAGACTTTTTGACAACTTTATGAATTTCCATCCTAATATCTGAATACTATCCAATTCCAAGATAACTTACTTAAAGTCTCCATTTCTGAATAACTACCTTAGGTAGAATACTTAGTATATAAGCCAGTAGTTATATTGTAAACTCTTATTCTGAAATTTAACTAAAACTGACACTATCTTCTGATATTGATAATGACACATCTTATTATTTTCTAGTAGACTTATCCTCCACAAATCCTTCTAAGTAGAGAGAATAATCTATACTAGAAGAGGTTTGGAAGTATAGATGAGTTGGAAAGTATTATTTATAGGTTGGAATAAATATAACAAGTACTTAGAAACTATGATAATATTTGAGAAACAAAAAAGACAAGTAATTACTCTAACTATACTAAAGTTCTCAGATATTATCCAGAATTTTATAGATATTACTAGAATATCATATGATTGGTTATAAAGTAATTGATTATAGAATGAAGCCAGGTTGATCTATACTAGAAGAAAATATGCAAATTGGAAAAGAGATATTTACTTTTACAAATGTTTTAGACAAAGTAAAGCTTATGTAATTATTATTTATAATCAAAGTCAAATATTCTCTAGTCAGATTAGTAATGTTCTGTCTAATTAATATAAATTGTAAAAGAATCTTCTATTTTGTTTAAATTCAAGTCTATAGAACCTGTCAAAGCCTGAGTTAAATCTTTAGTTATCTTGTTTTCCAAGTTCTACACTAGTATTCTACTACAACATCATTGAACCTTTTGGACTTCTACTTACCCTTTTATGATTACTAACTAATGAGTCTTCTTTATCTAGCAATATTCTACAGAAGTTTCTGGCCATACAGTTTTATTATTCTGTAGTTAGGTTACTAAATATTCTGCCTAATATTCCACTTAATTGGTATGGACTTCTAGATACTTAGAATAGCTGTTGCCTTTAGAAAACCCAATTCTACTCTCTTAAGATTTTCCTGGAGACAAGTCATGTATGTAATATCATTATACAATAATACTTAGGATTTTTCTAGAGTTGTAAACTCTGTTACATCACTGTAGTCTTTACTTAGTTGTCTTAATATAAACTACTAGAATAGTTCTTACCTTCAGAGAATCTCATTTTATTCTCTTAGATTATTTCTAAAGATAAGTCATGTACTAGGTAAATGTTGGTAATATACTCAGGTTCTTTCTAGAGATTTGATATATTTTATATCATGGTATTAATTGCTACAACATCAGAAGAGTTTTTTTAATCTTCTACAGCTATGTCTTTTATCACTTAAATAGTAAGAAACTTGAGCTTGATTAAGACTATATCTTTGTTATCATATAAGCCAGTACAGTGGTCTAGTCTCCAAGATAGTAAATTAGACTTGCTTACAAATCTTCTAGAACAGTGATGTAGCATAAAATTACAATCTGTCAAGTATAATAATTATTAAGCTTATCTTTAGTTGAGTTTCTTAGCTATTATAAAGTATGCAAAATTCTTGTTGTGGCAATCACTAATCTAAATGGTCAATAAGTTACTAAGTAGTCTTATATTACAAAGAGTCTCATAAAGATTATAAGAGAACTTAACAAGAAGTCTCTGATATATTGTTACCTTATATATACTAATATATATCATGTTGTAGACATGTACTCTAATATTATTGTTCTAGTCTCTTCCACTATGTTCTAGATCTGTGATGTCACATCATGTGACATGACATGTGACTGTGGTTACATGTCTCTTTATTGACTAAGAAAGAAACAAAAAGAGAAAAAGAAAAGAAAATCAAGATAAAATGTACATACCGTGACAATTCTTGTGATTTGTCCAAATCTCAACTGGAGTTTTTGCTTCTTTTAGAAAGTGATACTATTTCTTAAAGTGATACTATTTCTTGAGAGTTTAGATGATTGCTAATATCTCCTTATTATGAATCTTATAATTGTGCCTAACAGGGAACAGAGACTTACTGAAAAACACTACTGGATGCCATTTACCATCTTCTTTAGATGATTAAAAGAAAGAACTACTCCAGTTGTGAGGTCTGAGCTATCTGCTTCAATATAGAACGAACTTTAGTGTCTGGAAAAGTCAAGACTAGTGTAGAAGTTATCATTATTTTTAATACTCTAAAGGCCTTCTGCTGTTCAGGACCCTAGACATATGTGCTGTTGCTCTCCACAATGTCAAAAAGAGGTCAGGTTATATCCAAAAAACTGTGAATAAATCTCCAGTAAAAATTAGCAAAGCTAAGAAATGCCTGCATATCAGTTTGATTCTGTAGGATAGGCTAGTCACAAATTCTAGCTTGAAAACTCAAATATCATTAAGGGTGCCTCAAGGCATGCCACAAGAAACATCCCGAAGCGCCGCGGGTCCCCACCATCAGAATTCCGCGAAGACGCAGGTAATGTAGTACAATTTCCTTTTCTCGTGGTCGGAGATGAACGGGTCATTCTATCAGTATACGGGTCAATCCGTAAGTGTAGAACTTGAGTGCCCCAACCGAGCAACCTCCAAACATTTATTCTCCAAACCGGTTAGCCAGATAACTTCTACTCCTGCATCCTTCAGTTCTTGAGCACCCTCGCACTTGACAAAATCAGGTGGTTCACCGACACCGATATAGCATCGGGGGATTCTGGCTGCAATTATGGCATTTGAACAGGGTTCTAGTCCAGAGGTTCTGATTGAACAAGGCTCCATGGTAGTATATATGTTGGAATTGGCAAAGATTGTGTCAATTGCAAGCTCATCTGGGATAGCTGCGGGGAATAGGGCCTGGAGCTGAGCTGTCGTTAATTGCCTGGCCTTAGCGAGAGCATTGGCCTCTGCATGTGTATTGCCTGGTAGTTCCCTGGAGAACCCTGTTGAAAGTACAATGGTCGATGATGAAGTGGGCCATCTTGTTGTAATAACACACCCAACACAGAATGCAGTTGGGGTGGGCTCACACTTGCGAGCTTCATCCAAAGCCAGGCAAAGGAAGCCCAAATGCTCTGTTCTCGACTAAGTTCAGCAGTCACAAGGCTGCAGTGATATAATGGACATACCCTGTTGTAGTAGCGGCAGCTCAGCCATTTAGTGTAGTGCTTTCCCCAGCGTGGGGAAATTACCAACACAGCTGTCTGGGACCGCTCCAACTGTGGTGACCGTCTGGCGTGGTTTCTCTCCTTGTTCTCCTGCTTCTTTCGCAGCTGTAGTTGCGCAACTTTCTGATAACTGGGACTTTTACTTTTTCATCATTAAGGTCTTCTATGTCCTGGTTTTCGTGGCTGCCGGAACTGCCAGCACTCAACATCAACCTCACCTTGCCCACTAGTATCCAAAGTCGCTTTCTTTCGTTCATACTGAAGAGAACACTTGGTCATTTCTTCAAACCTGGTCATTTCGATGCTAGCCAAATTGATTCTCAGATTGGGTCAGGTTTCGTGCAGGTGAAAGACCTTGTGCTCGACAACAAGGTATGTGAAGTCTCTGAGTTCCACATCTGATCACATACACCACATCATCAGAACATAAACCTATCTTTCTCCGGCTCTCCGTTGACCTTGACTTCTGGGACGCTCGCATTGGCAACTGTCCGTGTTCCATGGCCCAATCCCCTCTCATCCACAGTTGGGTTCTCTATCCACTCCCTCCACCTTACGTTCAAGGTCGCATCATCAACCTCGACTGTACCCCCTCCTAACACCGATCTAGCATCCTCTGTTGCCTCTGCTGCAGATACTTTCTTACATGAAGAAGTTATCCCACAGGAAGGGGTTTCCTTTCTCGATTCGATTCATTCTAAATTCCCTGGTGCTCTCACCGAAGGTGTAGTGCCAGGGGGCTTAGACCCATTTAATGTCGAAAGCATCGAAGATCATAGTAACGAAATGGAACCAGGCGGCATCTCATTATTTGAGACTCTTATTGAACGTCTGTTAGCGAGGTTCGAATTTGATGCTCATGACGTTCGGATCACTCTCGTCCACCCAGACAACATCATTGTCAGTTTGACCTTGTCAGAAATCAAATACAACGCGAACACCAAACAGACCCAGTTTACAGTTGAGCACATTGTCGGCGTAACTCGATCGTTGACAGTCAATGGGATCACGCTAAAGATGAAAGATTTGCGGACGAGTATCGTGCAAACGGCACACCTTGCGACTTCAACCCCTCCGGGGTTTCCATATACCCCTCGAGGATCCACTTCAACAGAGTCATCCTGTTCCTCTTCATACTTTAATGACGACATCACCTCGGAAAATTCACAGACTCTTCCGCAGTGTCCGTCGCCATCCTACTCAATGTCTAACATCATGTATCATAGTGCCCTATCGGCTATAGATGAAGCAAATGAACCTTCAACTGTACCAGGTTGCCCTGCGTCAGTTTTTCGGCCTCACCGAGATCCATACAATAGTGTGCTAATTCCCGAGGATTTGGTTTTCTCTTCGGGTACTACGCCTATTACCATTTCAGCTGTTACGATTCTCCCAAGCCCAGCCGAGGGGCATATCTCTAACCAGAGAGATAAGATAACCTTCTCTTGTCAAACTGGCCTATTTGCCTGTGCCCTCCGACCCTCGCATATCAGGGGTTTGTTGTGCCTCAGTAGTATTGTATTATCCAACTTTTCACAATCAAAGTCTCGGGCATCCACCTCAGGGGCTACAATGACTGTCGCCAGGCTGATTCCCTTTGATGTAGAAGGCTCTTTGAGCTTTCGTGGAGTTTCCCTTCTTCTCCTGCCTTATCGGTCAAGAACTTCAGGCGAGGATCTCCAACAATTCTTCCTTCGTCCCTCAGCTTCTCCACTCTTACCCTCGGGCTATCTACGGCTTCAAATCGAAGGGGTTTCGGCATTTATCAATGTTCCTTCCCAGCCTTATTCCCTGGAGCAGAATATTTCGACAAAAGCCACTTCTGTCGACTGCTCTCAGATGTCAGGCACCTTTTCCATTCACAGCTTGAATGTGTTTGGGTTTCGCCCTCGTGATGGCGATAATGTTTCCGCGTTTCCTATTCTCTTCACCGATCCCTACCTTCCAAGTCAATATCCTTCTCAGCATCTCCATCCCAATGAATCGGACCAGACCCTGAATCTCTCTCTGCCTGATTTTGATATTCTCGACTGGACAGATCCTGATCATCAGAAGAAGGGGGCTTCTCAGCTCTCCTACTGGCGCTGCAAGCCAAAAGTACAGCAACATTCTCGCCATCCCGTGCCTCAAACCTTTTCCACTCCTTTACCTAGCCAGGTACAGCAACTATCACCGGTGCAGAATGTCGTTCAACACGAACAGTATTTTATCTCCGCACAATTTCATGATTATGCGAAACACAAGACATCCTCACAATTTGTCGTTGAGGGCATAATCATGCCGATGCACGTGTTTCTAGACTTGGGAACCACTCTAGGGGAAGACACAGTCATGGATTTTTTAGACGAAGTATCCGAAGGACTTGCTGATTCTGAGAAAATGGCTTTCCCGAGTGCTCAGGACCTTGGTTATGAGTGTGATGATACACTCTCTGCAATCAGTCGCCCATATGAAATTTCTGACCAAGAGGAAAAGAGCAGGCAGCTAGATTTGGTACTTGAAGACCTGGACCTAGATCACGGTACTACACACAAGGATATACCTGAAAATACTCTTGTCAAGGTACGTTGATTCTTTACTTGATAGTCTCTCTGAGTTTGACTGGTGGCACAGTCCGCAGATAACACAAGAGTGTTTTTAAATTTCATTGCTCTTCGATTCGAGCTACGAGCTCCACCTTCACGAAGTGTTCCCAGGTCTGGTGCTTTAGTAGTTGACATCTGCAACATTGAGTTTAAGAACAGCCCAAGCCAAGATAGCCGTCATCCACGTTACACAGAGAACATCTTTGAAGGACCTATGCTGAAACAAGCGGAGAATCAGGACCAACCAATATTCAGTGCACAATGTGATCGAATTCTCATATCCCATTCTCTTATTGGGCGGTCACTTGCCGCGGGCTTGCTTTCTCTCGGACCTTTGAATAATCGGGACGAAGGCGAGCTGCTCGATCACCCTCACCCAATATCTCTACTACCACGAGTATCTGTCATCAAGTCCCACGCTAGTTCAGGTTCAATAACCACACTAGATATTGAAGTGCCTTCTGTGCATGTGGTTGTATCCAAAGAACTCTTGGATGGACTACAATACCTAATCGACGATGCGTCACAATGTTTCGAGAAATCCTCTAAACATACAGCAAAGATAGGAACTACCGAGAACGGTAGTACTAGTTTGTTCGGGAGTCGCTTCTTCTCCAAATCAAGGAGTAGTAGCGGTAGTGCCTCAGCGACTAGCACCTCCAATGACAGTAATGAAACGGTTTTGAAAGTTGTTGTATCCGAAGGTACAGTTCTTTTTAATTAGGCTCCAGGAAGAATGTTTTGTCTAAACGATCCTGATAGCTTTCCTTCGGGCGTGGGTGCCGAGGAATGACACAGAGGCAGTCTCTGTTCGCCCCTTCGATATTTTCACTTCAGACTTTCATGTTTTCATCGAGCTGGCACCAGAGGGAAAGGTTTTAATCATCCGGCTTCCGTTTTTTCTGTGGCTCACGTGAATTTAGGAAGAGACCGTCGTTACACTCAGCGTTATAGATGTCAAGGTCTTGAATGTCTTCAAGAACGGGGAGGCAAAGTCGCTATTGCAGTTGACTACCCCACGAAGCTTGGTATTATTTTCAAAATACATTTTGCCCTATCAATCTTCATGGGTTTCTAGGCCCTGGTACCTCGTCCGTTAATCGAGTTTAAGTTCGTTTCAACAACGACTCCGCGAACGACTTCCAAAGAAACCAATATCAAATTAACACTTTCCGATTTTATTTGTAATGTGTTCCCAGACATTCATTGGTGGAAAGACCTTGAGCTATTTGCGAAGTCACCTCCGGGTGTGAGTCTAATCTACAAGTTTTCTTTATAATATTCAGACTATCTTCAGACGTTTGAATCTGTGATCCCCAGCGAACGGACGAGCATCATGTTCAAAATCATAAATGGGTCAATACGCGCATATGCACCAACAAAACTCGGAGCAATCATGCTTTACGTTGGAGATGCAGATTTCTCCACTGACATCATGGGCAACTCGCTGGAGTCGAATGTCGCACTTGACGTTCGATATCTATCTCTTCTCGCTATAGATGACGTCAATAGTCATCAACATGATCTATACGAAGCCAAAGGTGTTTCTTATTGGAAAGTGAGTAAGAGTAAGAGTCTGAGGCAGATCATCACGCTGATCGAACGTTGCAGTCATTTGGATATGCTCTCGTCGCTGAGATTGCGGGGACGAATACTACATTTAATGTCACCAAGGCTAGCCCGGTTCACGTGGACGTACGTTTCACGATCAATCTTCCTGCTTATGACACTGATATATCCATAGTTAAATGTGGATAGCATTCAACTGCATTTGCATTTGGCTGCCGACACTCTCAGTTCTCTGTCAGTGCTAATCAATGATATCATGTCAGCGTTCAAACCGGAGAAAGAGAAGTAAGGAATGTAATGCATGCACAACACAAGAAACCAAGAGCTAACCGGAGTGTAGTGCTACACATGAATACAAAGAACCGGCGGTCCTTTCTGAGATGAGTTCATCGCGTAACCTCATGGGTAAGCGGGTCACGGATTGCGATGTGAGCATTTAACCTATGCTTCCTCGCAGCATCTATTGAAAATGTTGCTTTTCAACGGCCACCAGAAATAGGTCCAGCCCCTGATATGATCCACGATGATCTTCCCACCAACCCAGATTATCTGGACGAATCTTTCGGTACCGCCGCAGGTTTACGGGAATTTTCCGATGACGAATTGGAAGACCTTGAAGACAACACCTGTGGTGAATCTGAAATTAAGGACAGTGTATTCGTGGAAGTTGAGCCAGCTGGTACCTTCAGTCACAATGGAGAAACTATTAAAGTTCACTCCGAAGGGATCAATGTAATTGAAGAATATTACGAGAATCTCCCGGCGACGCAGTCAGGATCTCCCGTAGCGTGCGTTTCTCACAACCGAACGATTTCTCCAATTTTCATCAGGGAAACAGTGAGACCGAAAGCAAATTGAAGATTCAAGTGCGAGGAGATGCAACTTTGTTCTTGTATGATGGGTATGATTGGGGTCGTACACGCAAGGTCATCGAGGAAGAAGTCAAAGAGATGCGACGTCGCTTATCTAAGATCCGTCAGTTAGTCGCAACTGGTCAGGTCCAAGACATAGTGGACGCAAATGTCGTTCTATTTAATTCTGTCCACATCGGCATTGACCAAGATATTGATTTGAGGGAACCAGGGGCATTGCTCGCAGCTATTGACGAAGAGTTAAAGGACGAAACAGCAGCTCAGAGTTCGTGGCAATCTTTGAGACAAACTGGAATGTCGGTCCCTGGAGGAGGGAGACATGGAAGTCGAATATCGAAGGTTCATGGCAAGAGACTCACCCGTTCAAGAGGACCTAGCATGGAGTTCAAGCTGATGGGCATAAGTGCAAACATGGACCAGTTTCATCCAGACGAGATCCTGGTCTCGAATACATCTGCAACCATCCGGGATATTGAGATCCTTGATCACATCAAGACTTCAACCTGGAAAAAGTTTTTGACCAGTCTGCGTTCAGATTCTCGAGGGAATATACGCGAGACAGACTCAGATATGGTGAGGATTGAACTGCAAGGAGTTCGGCCTTCACCTGGTCATACCTTCGAGGAAGCCCGGTTACGGGTGAGTGTGACTATTTTTCAATTCACGACGATGTGTTCAAGATGATTAAGGCAAAGATTTTACCCCTCCGCCTCTACGTTGATCAAGATGCCGTAGATTTTCTGAAGAATTTTTTTAGCTTCAAAAATCCTCACGAGACGCCTTCAACGGAGAAATCATCATCTGAGGCTTATATTCGTACGAAGCAGCGACGGCTAAAATTCTAAGCAAGAACTAACTTTTCTATAGAGTCAGCGGAAATATTTCCAGTTGATCTCAAACTCGACTACAAGCCACGAAGGGTGGATTACAGAGCCCTTCAAGAAGGGCGTACAATTGAGCTCATGAACTTCTTCCATTTTGACGGCGCCGAGATGACTTTGCGGCACATTACTCTGGCAGGAGTACGTCAGATCCAGGGGAAGTCTGCCCTCTAATCACTATTATTTTGATAGGTAACAGGATGGCCCCGGTTTTTTGAGATGCTAAATGATCTCTGGACACCAGATGTTAAGGCTACCCAACTTGTGGACGTGATATCCGGAGTTTCTCCTATTCGATCATTGGTGAATGTCGGTTCAGGGGTTGCGGACCTTGTTCTGCTTCCAATTTCGCAATACAAGAAGGATGGTCGAATTGTTCGTGGCATGCAAAAGGGGGCTACTGCCTTCATCAAATCAACAGCTGTTGAAGCTATCAAAATGGGGGCACGACTTGCAACGGGAACTCAGGTTATTCTAGAGCAAGCTGAAAATGTTTTAGGCGGCCAGTTCCCGAATTCGTATACGAATGAGTCTTTTCTAGTTTCTACTTTTGATGATGTCGGGCACTTCAGCAATGACTCAGAAGGAGAGGATTTCGGTTTGGATTTGATCTCAAAATATGCGGAACAGCCAGCGGACATTAGACAAGGTGTCCAGTCCGCGTATCAAAGTCTACGTCGTAACCTCAACTCTGCAGCTCAAACGATATTAGCTATTCCCATGGAAGCGTATGAGCGATCTGGCAATGAAGTAGAAGTTTCTCTCTTGTAGTGTTCATTTTCTCACGTTTCATCAGGGCCCTGTGCGCTCCGTAATACGTGCTGTTCCAATCGCTGTGCTGAAGCCGATGATTGGGGCAAGCGAAGCTGTCAGCAAAACCCTTCTTGGTCTCCAGAACACCCTTGATCCGGATTTGCGACAGGAGAATGAGGCCAAATATAAACACCGACAACATTCATAAGTCTTGCATTGTCCCTTGTAGAATACCCATTTACTACATAATAACACGTCCTAATAGCAGTAATCTAGTGCTTGACATGACCATAATGCATCCTTTTTCTATTCGAAAACAGGTGTAACTTACCAGGTCTCAATCAACATCCATCCCCATTGACCGACCATCCCCTTGTACAAGTGCACTCCTTGACTTAACAGAGACTTTGATCTTCTCTTTGACCTTTGCTGTCTCCTCGGCTATTATAGGCTCATGCAGCTTGACGGATGCCTTAGTCCTTGCGAAGGCCTTTTGACGGTGAGCTCTCTGCTTAGCTTTAGCCACAACCATCCTATGAATTATCGTAATTGAGCGTGACCAGTAGTGAACGAATAGGTAATGAGCACCTGTTTCTGAAGAATGCCTTTTCTCTGCGCGTTTTGATTTCTCCCACCCGCTTCATAGCCTTAATCGTTGTCTGTATCAAATCCCGATCGTAGCGAACAGGGATATTCCGTCGTTTCTCGAAGTCGATTGTTGAATCCTGCACGTATTCAGTTTGATACGTTTGTCGACTAGGAAAGGACGCACGATTGTCATCTCTTTGCCGGCTGCCTTTCTAAAGGCCTTCGTCCACCGCACCTTCCGTGGGTTGCGTTTCATTCTGGGAGAAGTCAACAAATTTCCGTCATAAGTGAGCACACAATCATACTTGAAATTTTTGTTACATCTGCATTTATCTGGTTAACTGTTCGCATCTACTGGGCTGACTCTGCCTACTTTGATGTACAGAATCGGAAAACTTTTGCATCGTTTCTTACGAAGACCGATCCTATTATGCCAATGAGCACAAAAACCTTTATTACATCAAAAATATGCACTCACCATGGCCGGGGTAAATATTAGTTGAACAGAAATAACACTTCTCGATGCGCATGATCAGAAGTCGTTGGCATCCTAGTTAGCACTTGCCTCTCCTTGTAGTTTTTGCATCACGTGGTCAAGTGATTGAATAATTATTAAGCAGATTTGTTTTTCCCTTCAACAATTGATTACGTAGACAGGCCTGGTAGTCTTATCTGGGAAGTAGGAAGTGTTTGGGTTCTTGCAGAAAACTAATAATGCCAATCAATGTCACTGGCTACCTCATTGTATCTGGTACAATCATAACAAATATGTTGAGTCTCTAATTGTACTTATTCATCTATGAATGCATGATTCATGATAAGATTTGTATACATAGGAAATTAGAATGTCCAACATGCTTCACCCAAGCTCCTCCTTTGGAATAAGAAGAGATGATAAGGTTATCATTTACATGGCTGAGTTCTAAGAAATTTCTTTCTTTGAACTTACATTTACTGTTATGTTTAATGTCATTACATTTTTCTTTTTTGCTCAATTTCCAAGAATTCTTATTCAGAAATACTGGTTGAATAGATAGTTTTGTTTCCTTTATCAAACACATAATGAGATGTTCATTTATCTAAGTTAAGACATTTCCAGAATTTGATATAATTTTCTGGATGTTGTAAAGAAGTTTTTGAGATCTTTGGATAACATAGTTGAATGCAACTAATACAAATGTGTCACAAACTTCATTTAACTTGAATCTTTACAATCACTGGACTTATTTTCATAAACTAAGTTGTTACAACCTTTAGCTGGACTCAGGTTGCAACTTAGGCAAAGACTTAAGTAAGGGATAGAGGGATAATCAATTGGTAAACTATAAGGATACAAGAGTGTATCTACAGCTATATATATCTAAAGACCATGTATTATAGACAAGTCAAATAAGTCATAATACATGAGAAAAACATAAGGAAGTCATGCCTACTTCATGAGGTGCTAACTGAGACTATATATGGCATAGCTAATCATTGAGTCATAAAGAAGTCACCCCAACATCTGTAGTCTATGAGATAGCCATGTTGAAGACATACAGACTTGATCATAACATAAGTTGTATTTAAAAAACTCAAATGAGAGTTATCTAATGTTCAAAAATAATAATAAATCATTGAAATATCAAACCATTAGTAGCTAGCAAGTTTCATACAAAGTACATTAGTATATAAGTTAGATAGTTATACTGTAAACCTCATTCTGAAAATCAACTAAAACTAGCACTTTTATCTGATATTGGTGGCAACACATCTCTCCATCTTTGGGTGAATTATTTCTCTAAATATACTTTCTGAAATATACAACTAGTATAATAAGTAGAAATGTAGCACTGTGACTAGTATGACTTATAAAGATATAGCATATAAGCTAAAGCCAAAGGTTGTTTCAACTTCTACTTCCATGTTTTCAGATAATGCTTAACTAACCACTTGGACTTCTGAGAGACCCTCATTAGATCTTGAATAACAAGATATAAACTATGTCTAATATTAGAGTAGTTTATACCTTGTTATCTGAGATCTAATAATAAGCTTTCAGAAGTCTAAATTAGCAACTTGTATTATTCAGATACATGGAATACATGTCATAGTTGTGAACATTGGACTTAGTTTTATTTTATTTTTCTTTTCTTATTTTTCATTTTTCATTTGAACTTAGATAAAGAGTATAATGTGACATTATATGTGACAGTCACACACAAGTCACAAAGCATGATGAAAGTATAATACCTGTCAAAGAGTGGTCATGTTATAAGATAAGATGAGAGTACGGACAGACTTTAGGTAGGGTTAGGGTTAGAACAGTAGTTAATTATTAGTCTACAACAGAAGAGAGATAGGAGATAGGCACGTGACCTGGAAGTCATGTGACAGAGTCTAGAGCAGTCTGGAAGGACTTAGGGTCTAGAAGGATCGGAAAGAGTCTAGATAAAGAGTTAGGGTTAGGAATGACGTCAAGGGACATGGGTTCCTTATGGTATACACATGGTGTGCACATGTACAGTGGAGATTAAAGGTATGACGTCAGGGCACATGTAGAAAGCATGGTGGCCTTAAGAAAAACACATGTGGATGAGTAATAGAACATGAGGTAGAAGCATGGTGGATGGACATGAGGTAAACACATTGTTGTAGCATGGACCACAATGTAGTAGTATATATAGAGGAGCAATACAGCGAGGGCTCCTTGTCGAGTTCTCTTGTAATTCCTCCATTTGTTACTTGATAGCCCACTGGAGAGCTTTGCTAGTTGTGAGATCATTTGTTCTTGAGTGACGAGTGGTTACTACAACAGGTCACATATGTTATAGTTACAAGTCATACAATTTTATAGAAAGTATATGGAATTTAGAATAGGTTAGTTATAGTGTGTATACAGACCATAGTTTGTAATATATCAAGTCCACCTGTCCAGAAAATACATTCTCACAATGATATTACTTTTCTAATGTCTACTATACAAGCCTGTCTTTCACAGCGGCCACCCTTCTTGCAACCTGTCCTTGTGGTGGTGATGTAACCATTTGGGTATTCTATCTTCCATGACAGGGATACTATAGTCAGTACTTGTATATAAGACTAGTAGTTATACTGTAATTCACTAGTCTAATAATTGATGAAGATAATCCTTATTGAACTCAATCTCCAGTATTCAACAGTGATACATCAATCAATACTCACTTCCATTTTGAACTTCATCCTCTTATCTGAAATTGCGACCACATGGCAAATAGACAGTATAGCATATAAGCTGAAACTAAGGTCATTTTACAAGTTTGCATATCTCTGAGCCAATTTTGTGGACTTTCACCCTCTGGTGTGAACCACACCTGACATTAATACTGAAAGATAATGATAGTTTCAGTTGATTTTCAGAATAAGGCTTTTACAGTATAACTATTGACTTATATACTAAGTATATTATCTAGGATAATTATCTAGGAATAAAAACTACTAAGCAAGTTACTTTAGTTCTAGGTAATCTTTAGATATCTGGAATAATGATTTATAAGAATATTCTACACTAGAAGAAAATAAGAAGTATAGTGTCAGAGTTGTGAGTGATGGACTTGGTTTCTATTTATTTTCATATTCATTTAGTTTTCATTTTCTATATTTCTTTTTATTTTATTTTGGTTTTTTCACTTTTCTTTATTTGAGACTTAGGTGAGGAATATGGTGTGATGTTACACATAATAGTACATGTCACATGTTATAGTCACACAATCATATATATACTCTTTAGGATAGGCTATGTTTAGTGTAGCATAGACCAATAGCCTAGTATATATAAGTAGAATATATTGCACTTAGAAACTCTATTAAGTTTTCTTACTTCATACCAAAGTATACTTTTATCTTCTATTTTTTTTTCTTACTCTTTTATTATTCTTGACTGACAATTAATCTAATTATTAGTCATCCTTAGTTTAGAAGCTAGAATCTAGGCATAAAGAAGAGCTAGCTGTTCAGTATGGACAGTTATGAATAATAGTGATCAAATCCAAGCTACTATCTAGATATTATTCATTGTTTAAGTAAGTAGTATTAAGTAAAGTATATGTATTTTTCATATAAAAGACTTGTGCTGCTGGTTCTCTTATAATTAGTCTATGCAAAGTAGTAGTATTGTTTATTAAGGAGCATTTAGCTTAGAAATAGTAGTATAATAGCTTGATTAGAGTAGTAGCTAATAGAACAATAGAATAAGTAGTTAGTAAACAATGTGAGATAGATAAGAAGAGTGCCACTAGTATCTACAGAGATGTTTGAAGATATGTTGGTGAAGTTTGATTTTGAGGTTGGAATTAACACAGGTTCTGTCTCTCTATTTAATATTGATCTAAGTCAATTTGATTCAGAAGAAATATTACTATTTATACAAAAAAATAATACAGAAATTATTATAATATTGAAAAGAAAAGCTAAACCAAAACCCAATCATAGATTCCAAGAAAAAATGGTGACACTATCTTTGTTTGATAGGAAAGCTAGTAAAGTAGAAGAATTTGTGACAGTATATAAGTTATATTTAAAAATGAGGATGAGAGGATTAATAGTAAAAGAGTAGATGCAGTGGATATTGACATATGTGCAAAGAGGAGTGGCAAATGTTTGGAAAGAAAATATAATGAAAGGTTTGGAAATGGAAATATTAGAGTTTAAAATAGTAAAGGAATTTTTGGAAGTAATAAAGAAAGAGTTTGAAGGAGGAGAGGAAAAGTTGAAGAAAATAGCAAAATTGAAGCAAGTTGAGCAAGGATAACAAACTGTAATTGAGTATATCCAGATGTTTAAAAGAGCAGCAAGAGGTAGTGGTTATAAAGAAAGACTTAGTAAAAAAGTTTAAGAGAGAAATAAATGAAGGTATTAAGAGAAGGCTGATGGAGGTAGAATGTCCTCCCAAAAGTATCAATCAATGGTATGAAAGAGTGGTAAGACTAGAGAGAAATTGTAGGAAGAGTAAGAGAAAGAAAGAAGAAAAGAGAAATAAAAGAGAAAACGAGGAAAGAGAAGAGAAGAAGAAAATTGAGAAGAAATAGAAAAGAATTGAAGAAATGAGAATAGAAAAAGAAAGGTAGAGGAAGAATGGAGATAATAAGAAGAGTAAGAGAGACAAAGACAGGTAAATAGAAAAAGAATGATATAAAAAGGAAGTATTTTAGTTGTGGTGGCTTTAGACATATTGCAAGGAATTGTAGGATAAGGAAGTTGTAACATAGCAATCTTCAAATAAGTTTGAAGTATTGATAAGCAGAGTAATGAATATAGGAATATTTAATAAAGATAAAGTGAGAAAAGATAGGAAGACAATTTTGAGAAAAGAAAAATTGAGAGAAAGAAAGAAAGAAAAAAGAAAAGAAAAAGAGAAAAGATCAGTAAAAGTAAGAAAGATAGATGAAGGAGAAGTGTTGAGAGATATTACAGTAAAAATTAGGTTGGAGAGGATAAATACATATACATAGAAGAGGATTATAGTAAAAGTACTATTAGATAGTAAGATGGCAGATCTGGTAATAAGTTCTGAATTTGTGAGAAAGAAGGAGTTTAAATTGAAAAATATTAAGAAGCCTATTTATATAAGAAATGTGGATAGAACATTCAATAAGGAGAGGCTAATAGAATACATTAGAAAGATAAATATCTATTATCAAGGACATAGAGAAAGAATAGAGGTAAATATGATTAGAGGTCAGAAGTGGAATGTAATTTTAGGAATGCCATAGCTCACCTGTCACAATCCTAAGATCAATTAGAAAACTGGGAAGATAAAAATAACAAGATATCTAGATAAATATGGAAAACAGTAGAGACCAAAGCAAGGAAAATTTGAATAGCAAAAGAAGAACAGGTGGGAAAGAAAAAAGAAAAGGGACAGAAAAAGAAGAAAAAGCAAAAAAAGAGGAAGATGATGAAAATAAAGAAAGTAGTAGAAGAGTAAGAGATTTGGATGAAGAAAAAGAAACAGAAAAATCAGAGAAAGAGGTAAAAAAATTTAGTACTAAAAAAATTCCATAAGTAGATCAAAGTTTTTGGGAAAAAAGCAAATGAGAGAATGCTAATGAAGAAGATATGAGACCATGTAATAGATTTGAAGGAGAGATTTGTACCAAGAAAAGAGAAAATATATCTCTCATTCAGAGAAGAGAGAGAGAAAGTAAGAAAGTTTATTTAGGAGCAAATAAGGAAGGAGTATATTTGACCATCAAAGTTGCCACAAACTATGCTAGTGTCCTTTGTAGGGAAGAAAAATAGAAAGAAGAAGAAGGTATAAAACTATTAGTATCTTAATGAGTAGATGGTGAAGAATAATTATTCATTGCCACTTATTTCAGATATTATCAAGAATATTGGAACCAAGAAGATGTTTATATTTAAGATGGAGATATAACAATATAAGGATTAAGGAAGAAAATGAGTAGAAAGTGGCCTTTACAACACTAGAAGAGTTATCTGAACCCATAGTCATGTTTGGTTTGACAAATTTTCCAGCCACATTTCAGGCTATGATGAACAAGTTACTAAGAGACTTAATTAATATAAAGAAAGTAGGAAGTTTTATTAATGATGTAATGATAAGAACAGAAAGTAAGAAGGGACATAATAAATTGATAGAAGAAATATTAATGAGAATGGAAGAAAATGATTTGTATATGAAGTTGGAGAAGTGTAAGTAGAAGGTTAAAGAGATGGACTTTTTAGAAGTAGTAATAGGACCAGAAGAAATAAAGATGGAGAAAGAAAAAGTAAAAGCAGTATTGAATTGGCCAGTGTCTAAATCAGTTATAGAAATACAAAAGCTTTTGTGGCTGGTTAACTATTATAAGAAGTTTGTAAAAGATTTTGTGAAGATAGCAAGGCCATTATATGAGTTGACAAAGAAAGAATAAAAGTGGAAGTAGGAAATAAGGCAAAAGAAGTTGTTTAAAGCACTGAAGAAAAGATTTATTACAAAACCAATTCTAGTGGTTCTAGATTTAGATAAGAAGATAAGAATGGAAGTAGATGCATCAGATTATGTAACAGAAAGAGTTTTATTGATGGAGTGTGCAGATGAAAGATAAAGATCAGTAGCTTATCTTTCCAAGTTATTGGATAAAACAGAATGAAACTATGAAATTCATAACAAAGAAATGTTGGCAGTAATTAGAGAATTGGAAGCATGAAGATATTTATTAGAAAGTACTAAATTCAAGTTTGAGATTTGAACTGACCATAAAAATTTGGAGTATTTTATAAAGATGCAAAAGTTGGATTAGAGATAGGCTAGATAGGTCTTATATTTGTTTAGATTTAATTTCACTTTGAAGCATGTGCTAGGGATTAGGATGGAAAAAGTAGATAGTTTGAGTAGAAGGCTAGATTTGAAAGTAGGAGTAGAAAACAATAATGAAAATCAGAAATTGATAAAGGAAGAATAGATAAGAGAAATGATGGAAGTAGTGGTAGAAGGACCAGAAATGATATTGGTAGAAAAGATAAAAAGAGTAAGAGAAAAAGATGAGGAAGTAATAAAGTTGTTAAATAAATGAAAAAAAAGAATTAAAGCGCTGAAGTAGAAAATTGAGAGAGATTTGGTATTGAAGGAAGGAAAAGTATATATACCAAAGAATGAGGAGTTAAGATTAGAAATTATCTGATTATACCACAATATACTGGTAGCTAAACATAAAGGACAATAAAATTATAGTATAATTACTAGTCTTATATATAAGTTAGATAATTAGAAGATACTTAGTGATTTTAGTATATAGTACTAAGTAGAGGTTTCAGTGATAAAACACTGAAAGAGGTTGGATAAAGAAACTCTGCCATGAAAGACTGAGTTCAATAAGAGTATCCTTGTTATGAAAAACCAGATACCTAAATTGTTATATCACTGCCATAGGGACATGTTGTGAAGAATGACTATTATGAAAGACAAACTTGTATCAGAATGTTATAATGACAACACTGCCATAGAAATGTATCTTCAGAATAGATGGATGTTACAAACTTAAGACCTTAGAGTTGATCAAAAGAGTAAACCTTATATTGGGTTAATACAAGAGAACTCGATAGAGAACTCTGTACAGGATTGTCTACCTTATATACTAATACCTAATAGTCCATGCAAGCTATTTCTAGCCTACCCTGAATGACCATGTATATGCCTTAAGGTCAATATGTGTTTTACATGTTATATAACATCATCTTTCCAGAACCTTCTACCTCCCTTCATGTGTTATGTAACTTGTGACCATATCATCTGATGTGACCTGCTGTGTGACAGTGTGATCTTGTCACTCTAACCCTAACCCTAGTTCTAAAAATAGAATAAAGGACAATAAATTAAAAATAAAATAAAAATAAGCAAAGAAAATAAGAAAGATTTAAGTCTACTTCTTTCGTTCTTGACACCATAGTCTATACTAACTACTTTTATCCTACCCTAAATAGCCATATGTTTGCCTTAAGGCCGATAGGTGTTTATCCTGTTGTATGACATCATCCTCTCAAACTCTTCTACACTCTTCCATGTGCCATGTGACTAGCCCTAACCCTAAGTTCTAAAAATATAATAATAGAATAACTGAAGAAAAATAAAAAGAAAAAGAAAAAGAAAAGGAAATAAGGAAGAAAGTGAAAATAATTAAAGTTTTTCATTTTCAACTCTGACAATGGACTTGACCAATAACAAAAATAGAAAGAGTTAATCTACACTAGAAGAGAATTGGGAATATGAATAGGTTAGTAGGTATTATTTATAAGTTAGGACAGATGTGGCCAAATTAGAATTATAGCTTTTCTAGCACCTCATTTACTATTAGTTTTTCTACTAGTAGCTTTATATAGTTCTTTATTCTTTAATATAATATAATATTTCTTATTGTTAAGGGCAATTCATACTTGCTATGATTATCCACATGTAAGATGGAATGAAAAATAGAATAGGCTAGAAGATGAAATTGAAAATGGGATTGAAAATAGTATTATATAGATAAAACAATCTTGGTTTCAACAGAAAATTATTGTGTTTAGTCTAACTCATCTTAAATATACTTAAAGTAAGTATAGTACAATCTAAGTTGATTATTAAATTAGATATTAGGTAAGGAATGTGTCTAGAAAAAGAAATTATTTATGAGAAAATTCTAGAAAATGTTGAAAGAGTGTGAGAACATTATCTGATGTCTGTAGATATAAATCTGGAGTAATTTTAGCTTCAGTGGATGAGCTGCATCTCTGTATGTCACAATAGTCATATTTCAGAAAGAAGTTGTAACAGGAAGCAAATCATTTTGAAAGTTAAACTTCTAAGTATGTACACTTAGAATAGTACACTATACTAGGTGATTCTCAAGCTAAGGAATTATAGAGTATGTATCTTAAATACTAGTATTAAGTTGATTTGAAGATAAAAGAAGATAGATAACTACTCTAAGTATATTAAAGTCTTTGAAAATTAAGTTTAGAGTTCTATAATATTAGAGTCAAAGACAGTAGACTTTATATTTTTTATTTTATTTTTAAACTTAGGATTAGAGATTAGTGTGATGTCACAAACTGTCACATAGCATGACTTAGTGTCACACATCAGTCATATATCACAATAGAATATTATAGAAAGTTCTAGAATAAAATAATGTTATACAGTATGTTTTATATATATTAATTTTAAAGAAAATGCATAGCTCTTTAGAGTAGGCTAAGATTAGTATAGTACAGACTAGTAGTCTAGTATGTATAACATAGACAGTTCTATACTTGTAACTTTATTGAGTTCTCTTATATAATCTCTATACAAAATTTTTTCTTTTGACCTACTCTGAGATTTTAAGTTTGTAACATATAAAGATCATAATATTAGAAACAAGTCCTAAGTACTACTATTAGCCTAGTTCTATAATAATCAAGTCCAGTAAACTCACCTTAGTCTAATATAAATATATGTAAACAGCTAAAGTTTATTGCTCTATACTAAAGTCCTTTATAAGTAAAAAAAATATCAGCATAGCATAGACTACACAGTTCTAGTCCAAGTATTAGTAGAATTGTATAGTTGGTTCTAGTATTGTCCAGCAGTTTGTTAGACTATTAACTAGATAAGATCAAAGTAATCTACTTTAATAAAAGTGTAAAATAGAGAGAAAGATAATAAATTAAGAGAGAAGAGATAGAAATTTTATCTTTGTGATATCACATCTCAACTCACATATAAGAAACCATATGATCAGTAATAGAGTGATCTAACATGGAATAGAACTAGGTTGATCTATACTGGAAAAAGGATATCCACTTCTACAGATGTTTTGGACAAAACAGAGCTTAGGTAAGTATTATCTGTGATGGATTTAAATATATCAGATATGCTCAGATGGAATGTGACATTAAAGAACTATACATAGTGACTATTATTCTTAAATACAGAAAGTATTTTCTAATAATATACATATTTTAGGTTGTTAGGTGTTATAATCTTAAGCTTGGCTCAGGTTGCAACTCAGGCAAAGAATGAAGAATATGATCAATTGGTAAAGCATAAGGATACAGAAATGCATCTACACTATATATATACCTATATGTTATGACTTAAAATCCTTAGAGTGGGATAATAAGACAACTCTTGTATTGAGTAACACAAGAGAACTCGATAGAGTTCCTAAGATAAAGTAGTCTACCTTATATACTATAGCCCATGGTCTGTGCTAACTACTGTGCACCCTACCCTAAATGACCATGAGTATTACATGAGGCCAGCATGTGTTGTCCATGCTATAT
>Ga0157363_1000964_pt1 | contig 23025 bp, 5 predicted proteins | sample AttsexASBM1_FD_111477 | JGI IMG/M metagenome (GOLD analysis project Ga0157363, IMG submission 111477) | Fungus gardens microbial communities from leaf cutter ant in Ribeirão Preto, State of São Paulo, Brazil - Atta sexdens ASBM1 | ecosystem: Host-associated > Fungi > Mycelium > Unclassified ... | reverse complement strand
GTCTCCTCTTATAGCTTTTATCGCACAGAATATCCGATACATCGAGTGTTCTCTCTTTCTTTCTTTCTTTCTTTCTCTCTCTCTCTCTCTCTCTCTCTCTCTCTCTCTCTCTCTCTTTCTCTATTCCCCTATGAGCAATATTTGAAAAATACGATCACAGATCATTAAACATGCCGCAACACGTGAGATACGTGTATGCATATATAGGCTGTGCCCCCACAAAGATTTATGCGATCGCGCGGAGATTGATTTATATGCTGTCGAAGGTTTCAGCCGCACGCGAGCGAGCAAATAAACGCCCTGACGCGATGTCGACGACGGAAACGAAAATAACATCCGCGATTAACGACGTAATAGACTTTGCAGATTGCTGCATTTCCACCTGAAATCGTCTACCGCGAGGTTATAACGCGTGCGCGCACATATATCGTTAGGCGTTATTTATTGGCTGTACATATAAAACACGGCTGAGAGAAAAAAAAATAGCCGGACGCGTAAATACTCGGGAATCGGACGAGATTTGGTTAACAAATATCGTCGTATAATGCCTATAATATATTTATATGCGGCACGGAATATCGGCGCACTGTCCGATTACTATTCATAGCGACGAATATTTTAACCAGCACGTGTACGAGCGAACGGAACGAATGATACACTCTGTAGAGACGCTGCATCAAAATCCAATTGAACGAGACGAATAGAAATAACGAGGGTAAAAGAGGGGTGAAAAAAATCGAGCATAAATGAGTGCCGGGAGCTTTTCCGTCTATATATGTCCCCGTTTAACGGATGCGTCATTTAAATTGCGCAAAATCAGCTGTTTGAAGCGCGCATGAATATTTCATCGGCAATTTCTACTTCGCGGCGAGGAAAAACAGGATTTTCTGGGGCGTGATTAATCAGGCCCCGAGTTTCCGATAACGGTAATGCCGCGGTGATTTACCGTTCGGGGGGAATTATAGAAAACGATATCGCGGATGGCCGGCGGCAGCGGGGCAGCGCGAGCAGCAATGATGCGAGGTGGTGTAGAGGCGGTGGTGGCGGGTGCTGGGTGTACTCTTCAGAAATTACGGGTATTGAAAAATGTATCGGTGCCACTGCCGTGGTTACGGTGACGTTTCAGCCACGGTCTCGTTTCGTCCCGACGACGCCCGATGATTTCCATCGATCGCACTTAATTTCCTATTTCGTAACGACGTAACGATTAATGCGCATGGATTTATCGCTCCGTGCAATTTCGCGGTGTAATTTCTTCGTATGCGCAATCGCTCGTTACCGCTCTCTCCTCTCCTCTCCTCTCCTCTCCTCTCCTCTTTTCGTCGCGCGCGCGTTCCGACGTACCGTTGCGGAATTACGATCGCTGTCGGGTTGCGATTTGGATCGAAAACGGCATATCAAAGCGACGCGACGGCATGATAAATAGAATTGGGATTAGCTTGAGTAAAATCTTTGATTTCCAACTCTGAGCCGTTATATCCGGAGCGTGATCGATAATCGTCCGAATCATTGGATAAAATTGCCGCTCGGCGCAGCAATTTTCCATGTATTCGCATAACTCTCAAAAGCTCTATATCATATTTTCAATATAACGCCCAAAATGTGTCAATGAATATTCTCGCGTTGGTACAATTATCTTGACGTTGTCATTATTCATCATACGAATTCGCTCCATTTTCAATCCCGCGTTCCTATCAAATTCCTCTCTGCTTTCACCGAATTTCTACATTTATTGCAATGCTTTAGTGTTAGCCATTTAATATTTTTCATTTCTTTATATGTAAAAACCTCTCGTCTACATTATACAGGTATACACAGAAAAATATTTGACGTCAACACAAATACTTAACTCTATTTGAAGACGACGACGACGAGAGATTTATGTTCTGCATTTTCATTCAAAAAGTCCAAATGCAACATCTAAATCGAAGAAAGGAAACGAAAAAAGAAATCTTGTTAAAATGGGTGCAACATCGAGCGGCATGAATATTCGTTCGTTGATGATGGAACGAAGTAATTAACGCATGCAAATTTATTAAGGAAAATGGCGAAGTGCAATTTCGTCGAGTCGGACGCATCTGCGATATTTCCGTGTCTGCCGGTTGCCGCGACTGTATCCGCTCTCGCGTTCGGTATCAAATAAAATGAATGACACGGAACACGGAGTGCCGCGGGGACGCGAACGCGATATTTAGCGTTTTCCGATACCCGTGGCTCGATTCACCCGTCGACCCGACAGCAAGCGCTGTTATTACTACGCGAGAACGCCGATGCGGCGCGCGTAGCTTTTGTTTTTCTTTTAAAAATCATTTCGATTTTCGTTGGGCGCGGGTACAGAGGGAAAGGGTTGCGCGGGGTTACCTCGTTCTTCCTCTTCCTCTTCGATGAAGTTTATTATTGCTATCGCAAATGAGCGTACGTTTTCTCATTCAAAGTACACACTCGTACCTATCTCGTTTAACACGTAATAGCAATTTGCTTATGTAAATTTGATACGGTCGTTATTAATTCGCAAGGAAAATAATGTCTATCCCGTTACTGTGATTTGCAAACAAGAAATTCGCTTCTTTTCGATCATGAATAGATTTCGATAAATAAATAGAATTTTAAAGATCAAATTGCAATGATTGTATATCAAAAATAAAATAAAAATTTGATGATTGTATATAAAAGAGAAAATATTAACTTTGTAATTACTAACTTTCCAGGATACATGGTCCTCATTGTATAAATATAATAAGGATATATAAATATAATATAATTGTAATATATATAATTGCAATTTTTTAATATTAATCATTCTTGCATACAAAATAAATAATAACAATTTTCAGCTCATAATCAGAATCATATTATTGTATAACTTTATTATCTACTCTCTTTTAATAAGAATATATAAATCTTATACGTCTTAATTAATTCAAGTTTTAAATGCGATTAAATAGATACATAGTTTTTAGTGTAAATATCAAAGAGAATATAAAAGAGTACTTAAATATATTATTGTAATTCTTTATTATAAATTATTCTCTTATTATACAAAATAAAAAATAACATTTGCAACTCATATATAAACTCAATCATATTACCGTATAACTTTATTGTCCCTCTTTTAATAAAAATATATGAAAACTTGTGCGTCTTAATTCAAATTTTAAATATGATCACTGAAAAAAAATTAAATAAACAATAAATAATAAATATTAAAAATCGAAGCGATAATCGAGTCAAATTTTATAAACGAATTTTGTTAAATTATAACAATAATAGAAAGGAATCCGAAATTAAAAACTTAAAGTATAAATTAAAAGGGCTTAGGAGTCACAGTGCGCAAAAATATTTAAAATAAATCGCTTTAAAACGATTACTTGTTTTTTAAAATTGAACTAAGATAATTAAAAAATATTTATTTTAAATATTTTTGTGCACTGTCTTCCGCGCTAACTCCTAAGCCCTTTTAATCTATACTTTAAGTTACATTATATGATTAATTCGGGTCGAATTTTAAAATTAATTAAATTTCGCCATCAGAGAGTAAAGATTTATAAGACATACCAATATATGAACACACTCTATTTACGTTTAATTAACGAGAATGCGCGACTGATTCCATCGATGCGGTATCTTAGCATGCGCTCGCCATTTTAAGGGTGTGTTTCACCACAAACATATTGCTATTCCCCGCAGGTGCTATCAAGCAAGATATACGAATGTCACACCCGTTACACTATTTTTGGAATGTCGTAAAGGCACCGGCGTCGATTACGTGCTCGGTAAACAGCTGGAGCGGGAGCAACGCCATACCGTGCGCGACTCGGAAACTCGTTCTTCGTGCCACCCCCGTGCGTACTCTTAGTTCCCCAAGCTTTCTTCGGCCTTCTAGCAACTTAGCGAGCGCCTTGCTCGCGTACGTGACAAAGGTAACAAGAGGCAAATCGCTTTGTCAACGCATCTAGCACCTAAAGCGCCATAAGTCGCGCGACGTGACGTTATGCGATTCGATCCGACTCCGTCCTACATCGATAACTTTACTTAAAGAAGGAAAGTAAACCCCTGCACACCATAATGCTACGACCATTCGTTTAGAACGGTACGTTCCTCGGACTTTCAATGTTCGTTATTAATATTGTATTATTAATAATAGCAAGTATTTGATACATTGAGGAATCAAATCATTTGTCTCAATTCAAACCAAGACTGAGCGATGATTATATTTTAAATCTGTCTCTTATCAGAAACGTGTGATGACTTATTCTGCATATATCTGATATATAGAATCTACGGATTTAACGTCGAATCCCAATGGAAATATCAGAAGAGATCCACTTAAGTCCGAATGTGTTAATTTAATTTAACATTTTTGCTACGCCCTGAGAGAAATGTTTGGTATATGTAATCATCTATTTTGTTAATATGTAACTAATAAAGACTTTATTTTTTCATTAAAAAATTAGATTGTTCTAATTAAAATTTAGTTATCAAATTTCAATTAGAACACAATTTTTTAAATAAGAAAAAAGAAAATAAGAAAGTTTTTGTTAGTAGTAGTATATCAACAAAATAAATAATTATATTATTATTATTAAAACATTTCTCTCAGTGTGTAATTTTGAGACAACGCTTATTTGTATTATTTTAAAACGCGTTAACCGTGTAATATATTTTAATTTTATTACAAATAACGTATGTTATAATGTATTTTTAAAACGTGTAACACAATAAAACACTTCGTTGTTTAAATACGGATTATAAGGAATTGTTGTTTTAAATGTATAAGAAATTATTCTCAATTTACATGTTTAAATACAATTTACAACTTACACGTTAATACATATTATTTAATTTATACATTTAGAAAAATGTACGAATATAATACATAAATGTACTATGTAAAGAATGACTTGGTATGTTGTAATCATGGCAAAAATATTTTCGGTGGTTTCCCATTGTCTTCCGAGAGGTGGCGATCCAATAAAATTTGATGTGTGTTCTGGGTATATTTGAACCCGAATGTTTGCACAAAGAGCAATCACGCAACTCTCTATGCCACAATCGCCACTAATTGATGATCATCTACATATATTGAATTATTTTACGTACTGAAAAATCCAAATATATATAAACAATGAAGAATATATCCGGAATTAAAGGTTCTGGCAGCGAAAGGTTTAACGCTGTAAAAATTTTCTATGTTCAGATAACAGTCCTTTCAAATGAATCCCAGCGAGAAACGTCGTCTACTATGGAACGAAATATCGGGCGGACACACACATATGTATATATATATATATATATATATATATATATGTATATATATATATGTATATGTGTATATATATATATATATATATATATATATATATCTAACATAATCAAGAATTTGTATGCGATTACGAGCATAAAATTCATATTTTGTCAGCATTGTTTATGAGATACCAAACGTCCGTTTGTAACATGTATGACTAACAACATATCTACATTTATTAGCTACTGTAAAATTATGATTTCTGTTGGTATTTTAAGATAGATATTCTATGTGTTTCTTCAAGTAAAGCTTGAAATATCTTGTGTATATATGCACGCACGCATGCACGCACGCATGCACACAGAACAAAAAATAGGGAACATTTTCGAACACGCTCAAAAGTGTGCAATATTCAAAACATTGTAATTCAGTGAAAAATCATCGCAGATAAAAAAAGCATTTGAAAACTTGAAATCTCTACTTTCGAAATCGGTAATTGATATTTCAATCCGATTGATCCTTTATAAAGCTATACGGACACAAATGGATATCCGTCAAATGTGAAAATTTTGTACAAATTTTACGAAAGTTTATAGCATGAAGTAAAGTTCACACAAAAATGCGGTTTACAGCAATCGAAACCTTTACCTTCAGTTTGCTTTTTTATTGACTATTGTACGATTTATGTCCGTATAGTTCCATAAAAAAATCAGTTGGTATTGAAATACCAATTATCGATTTCAAAAGTGCAGATTTCAACCTTTAAAATGCTTTTATAAAAATCTTGTTATTTTTGACAAAGTTATTCGTCATCTATCTTGAAGTTAAAGGATCATTTAGAATTAGCTTTAAAAAGGTCAAAATCAAGATTTACATATTTCTGCGAAAAATGATTACAAAGCAATGTTTGAAATAAGCATTTTAAAGCTTAAAATCATAACTTTCGAATGCTTTAATTAAATCATGTTTCTAAAAATAAAAGTAAAAATTTTATTACAAATGATATTAATTTGAAGTCTATCTTAATTAAAAAACTTAATTAATAAATTAAAAAACAAACTTCAACTTTGCTGAGATGCACGTAATAAAAAATTAATTCTGTGCCCTGAATAAGAGAACAATATTTTGCTTTCTAAAATGACGTACTTTTGATATGATAGAAAATAAAAAAGATATCTCTTGTAAAATTTGATACAAATGTCGAAAACTGAACACTTTCGTATAAAACGTCCTTTACATTATTATGTGATGTTTTTTTGATAAGAATTTTTGAAGTGCCCTTACCATTTCTTGAAAAATAACATTTACCGACATTAATGTTACTCAATGTGTATCTTACTATTAGTATTATCTTAGGTAATACTAATGTCGGCGGTAAACGTTATTTTCCAAAAAAAAGTGCGCAAAAGTTTCTTATTTGAAATAAGGAAGGGGGGGGGAGAGGGGAATTGTTATCTTCGCGAATGTCCGAACGTTTCAGCGCACAGTTACAATTGAGAATAATTAAATTCATGAATCAAGAATATTATATATTATTTGAAATAACTTTGATCAATCCAACTTGATAAGGCTCTCTACTATATTATGTTGTTACAAACTATATTAGCTCGGTCGGTTTCTATTTCTAAATGATCCTTTAACTTCAAGATAGAATCCTTCGTCAAAATTATCATAATGAGATTTTTTAAAAAGCATTTTAAAAGTTAAAATCTTTACTTTGAAATCAGTAATTGTAAATTTTGTACAAATTTTCAATTTTGATGAGTATTCATTTCCGTATAGCTCCATAAAAGATCAGTTAGATTGAAATATCAATTTCCGATTTCGAAAGTCAGGATTGGCATTATTTTAGCCACTACATAAAAATCCAGAGTTTCTTTGGGTTTTACTCATTTAAAAAACCCGAAATTTATGGATTTTTTTGGGTTCTATTGAAGAATTTTGTATAAAATAAATTTTTTTATCGGTAACACATAAAAGGAACGTATTTATAAATATTAATAAATACAGGTATACTAAACTAACTGGATTAATATAATTTTAACATATTATATTATACCAATTTTAATATATACAGGATGAATAAAAAGTCCCGGATCCTTTAAATATCTTGAAAAGCATTTTTGAAAAAATGCTTCAAACAAAAGTTGTAGGATTTAAAAATATTTATTAATCACATCGCACGCACGCACGCATGAACGCAAGCACATTGTATATATGTAAATATATATTTATACTATATATATAATATTTTTGTAATATTTAAAACTGTAATATAATTTTCATTAAAACCTAGTCGCGGTGGTCATGACGTCAGAAGCAAGGAATGACACATTAATTTATATTGCATACCATTTTTAAATAAAAATAATTACGATAAAATGAAATAACAAAATCGCTTTAAATCTCTAAAAATTAACGAAAATGTCCATTCCTTTTTTAACAATCAGTAAATAATCGTAAAAGTGAACCTTTATTTGGACAGAAACACGCGGTCACACAGCTGTTAAAACAAGTAAAATTTATACAAATAAAATTCCAAAATAACTTCAGTTTTCATCGATAATTACGACTTTGATACGAAACAAGTCATTTTCACAATTAAGCAAATAATAACGAAATAATAACAAAACATGCAACATAAATTTCATTGTCAAAACGTCACTTTCTATGCCTATAAGTTCGACCGTTTGTCGTGATGCGGCGCTGTAACACACATGTAAGCCCATGTCCGTGTGCCCGACTGCAGCGAGCCGAGAGTGAACGAGATAGCAAGCTCCTTCTCACACTAGTCATTTGTTTCAAGCGATTGAAAATGCTTTCCCGGCATTCTCGATCGCTTGGCGGCCCTAGACATTAATAAGGGAGCAAATAACATATAAGTTTTAATAAATTGTAGTAATAGTGTGCCCTTTCCATTAATCCAGATAATATATATAGTGTTAAAACGCAACAGTCTACGAGATATTTAATTGTTTACGATTTTTTATGTGCGTTATATACTTTCTTCAAAAATTCAAGAATAGTTCAGCAGAAGTAGGATTTTTCGGAAAAAAATAATAAAGCATCATTTCTCTTCACGAAAATCACTAACAGCCAACAGAAAAGAAATGCGTATATTTGAGACTCGAGATTTGTGAAGAAAATATGCAAAAAAAATCGAATAATTACAAAAAGCACGTTTTTCGCTTATAAAACGAAAAATATTGATTCTATGAAAAAAGTTCGATACGAAAAATGTAGGTATTCGAAGTACCTACAAAATGAAATGTGGAACATTAAAATCGATCTATCAGTTAAGTACAAAAAAAAAATATAAAACACCAAAAGAGGCCTTTTTCACTCGCTCTCTATTCATTGAGATTTAAAAGCAAAGCTTTGAAATTCTCGTAAAATGTAACTCTCGTAATGACGAACAAATCTAGAACCTGAACAAGCCTGAAATGTGCATTGTTTTTGCAAAAAGCCATTTGTTCACTAAAAACCTGTCTGCGAAAAATTAAATTTCTTCATTGAGCAGTCGCACAGCAATTTACAAGGGTGATTTTTCTTCTTCAAGAGTTGCACTATCACGTACACTTAATAAAACGATTTTTTAACTATAAAAAAACTTTAAAAAGTGGGTATCTTTTTCCGTATAAAAAAATAGAAATAATTTCATTAATATGTATCATATCAAATAGTCGTGTGAAGCATTCGAAATCTGACATTTTTCAATTTACAGAGGTGATTTTTTTTTTTTAAGAATTGCACTATCACTTAATAACAAAACGATTTTTTGTAGTTAAACTATCATAAAATGATTTTAAAAAGTGGATATCTTTTTTCGTATAAAAAAATGGATTAATTATGTTAATATGCATCATATCAAACAGCCAGCTGTGAAGCATTCAACAGCTGACATTTTTCTACGAATTTAAAAAAAAGATTATCTTCCGATTATTAGGAGCCGATAACTAATTGTTTTTAAAAAAATTACTGTGTCTTTACTTTTTAAGATTTAGAGTTCCGTCTGGCACCAATTTGTCAAAGAAGAATTGAATTTGCTGTTAAAAAATTCTGGAATCTTTTGCTGCCGAAAAAGTTTGTTTAAAACCATTGAAAAGTTGAAGAACGCGAGTGAGACAGCGCGCCGGGCGGAGTGGGGAAAGCCAGCGCGCAGTCGAATGGGGAAAATCGGGTCGCTCAGAGACTCGCGCGTCGCTTGTATCTGATTTCGTGCGTTAAAATTTGCTAAATTTACATTTTCTCAGCAATAAATTGATGTAAAAACATGATTTTTCTTTAATCTGGGATAATTCAACAAGATATGAAATAGCTTAACCAAATGTATCGTAAAATAATTGTAACCATGAAATTTTTAATTTTTCGTATCTTGAATTTTTATTTCTTCGGTTTATTACCAAAAAATCACATTTGAGTATGGTGTGCATATCTGATTAACAAATTTAAATCACATTAGCTAAGTTTCTTTATTTATTTAATATGCTGTAAAAAGTGTCCACAATTGAACAATTAAATGTACGGAATTATCAGTACAAAATTGTTTTTCTGAATTTTGATTGCAAATATAACACATGTAAACAATTAATAAATAATTACATTTAAGATACATTTAATTATTCAATTGGAACACCTTTTACAATACATTAAATAAAGAAAGCTAAAGTGATTTAAAGTTAATCATTATACTTACTAAACCGTAATTTTTTAGTAATAAATCGAAAAAAAAATTCAAGATACGGAAAACTAAAAATTTCATGGTTACAATTACTTTGCGAAACACATTTGGTTAAACTATTTATTTATATCTCTCGTCAAGCTATCACAGATTTTTAAAAAATCATGTTTCTACATCAATTTATTGCTGAGAAAATATAAATCTAGCAAATTTTAACGCACAAAATCAGATACGCGCGACGCGCATGTCGCCGAGTTTCCTCACTTCACCAGGCGCGCTGCCTCGCTCGCGTTCTTCAACTTTGCAATGATTTTAAACAAACTTTTTCGGCAGCAAAAAATTCGAGAATTTTTTAACAGCAAATTCAATTCTTCCTTAACAAATTCCTGCTAGACGGAATTCTTAATCTTAAAAATTAGAGCCACAGTGATTTTTTTGAAACAAAAATTGTTATCTCGACTCCTAATAATCGGAAAATAATCTTTTTTTTAAATTCGTAGAAAAATGTCAGCTGTTGAATGCTTCACAGCTGGCTGTTTGATATGATGCATTATTAACGTAATTAGTCTACTTTTTTATACGAAAAAAGATTAAAAATTACCCACTTTTTAAAATCGTTTTATAATAGTTCAACTACAAAAAATCATTTTGTCATTAAGTGTACAGTGCAATTCTTGAAAAAGAAAAATTCCTGTAAATTGTTGTGCGACTGCTCAAAGATGAAGAAATTAAGTTTTCCGCAGACAGGTTTTTAATGAACAAATGACTTTTTTAAAAATTAAACATTTTAGACTTGTTCAGGGCTGAATTTGTTCGTCATTACGAGGGCTACATTTTACGAGAATTTCAAAGCTTTGCGTTTAAATTACAATGAACAGAGAGCGAGTGAAAAAAAGGCCTTTTTCGGTGTTTATTTTTTTTTTTACTGAACTAATAAATTGATTTTTTTTCTACTAAACTAATAAATTGATTTTTTTCTACTTAGCTAATAGTTGACTTTAGTATCCCACGTCTCATTTTGTAGATATTTCGGATCTTTTTCATACGGAACTTTTTTTCATACAATCAATATCTTTCGTTTTATAAGCGAAAAATGTACTTTTTGCAACTATTATTGTTTTTCGCATATTTTCTTCACAAATCTCAAACATACGCATTTCTTTTTTGATGGCCTTTTGAGATTTTTGTAAAGAGAAATGCTGCTTTATAATTTTTTTCCGGTAAAATTCTACTTCTGCTTAACTATTCTTGCTACTCAAGTTTATGAAGGAGGTGTATATTATATAATACGCATGAAATATCGTAAACAATTAAATATCTCGTAAACTTTTGCGTTTTAACATGATTTATACTATTTTGGATTAATGGGAGGGGTACACTATTACTACAATATATTAAAACTTATATGTTATTTAGAATGTCTCCCTGCCCCTTATTGATGCCACCGAGCGGCTGAGATTGCCGAGAAAGCATTTTCGGTCGCTTGAAACAAATGACTAGTGTGAGAAGGAGCTCGCTATCTCGTTCATTCTTGGCACGCCGCAGGCGAGCACATGGACATGGGCTCGTGCTTAAGTGTGTGGCTATCAGTTTCGCCAGACCGCCGTCTGATTCTGTGTCGCCACCGTCAATGCAGAGTTCTTGACTAGTAGTCAGGAGTCTTAAAATATATTATTTTAATGCATATTTGATCTTATAAGTCTTCTTTCCGTGAAAATTTATTTGAAATTGAATCTAAATTACATATAAATATTTATAAAATATGTAACATACATACCATCACCATTTTTGGATTGATTTTTTATTCTTCCCAAATGCTTTTTATTATTTTACATATGTAATATTATGTACATAATTTTATATATGTAATGGCATCATTTCTTTTTTTCTTTTACAGAAATATTTGTTTTATATTTGAAAAATTCATTGTAATATTTTTATAATAAATTAGATAAATAAATGATATATAAGAATCGCAGATCTTGATGCGTAAAGTATATTTCAATCGTTGATTATAAAAAATTAATAATGTTCTACATGTTTGGATTATATAATTGAGCTTTCTTCAAAAACTTCTTACAAAATTACTGTTATAATATTTTTACAAAAATTCTTTTATAATTAATTTTATAATTAATTTTATAAATTTTATATTAATTATATTTATTCTTTTATAATTATTTTATTTTATTCTGAATGTGTAATTAAATAATGATAAATATAATATAAACTAAATATTACGTGATAAAAATATCAAATAATCAACTTTATCAAAAAAAAGCAATAAACTAAAAAGCCCAAAAAAACTCCAATAAAACCCAATAAAACCTCCATAAAACCCAGTGGGTTGAGTTTTTAAAAACCAGGTTTTTTCCAATCTTATCGAAAGTAGAGATTTCAAGTTTTCAAATGCTTTTTTATTTTTTTATCTGCGATGATTTTTCACTGAGTTACGGTGTTTTGAATATTGCGTTTTTATGAGCGTGTTCGAAATGTGTTCCCTATTCGTTCCCTATTTTTTGTTGAGTAGTGTACTTACAGAATGCAAGATTCATGAATCTAATATTTTCGAATTAAGGCTAAGGAAAAAAATTGTTCATATTGTCTGAGTGAAAAATTTCGTAATAGCAATTCCTTAGTCTTATTTCGAAAATGTTAGATTCATGAATCTTGCATTCTGTATTATCAAAAAAAAGTTATCATATTGTTAAAGAAAGAATAATTTAACTTTATTCTAAAATTAAATATTCATATATACATATATGAATATAATATAAATAAACAATTAAAATTGATTTAATTCTGTAATGAGATATCTACGCATTAGAAAAAAAATTATAATCTGAAATTCTTTGATGTAAACATGATGCGTGCAGATTTGATACAGAATCGATAACTCATTGTTATTTAGACATTAGATTGTGAGATAAGAGAAAGATTGTTTTGTATGGGAATACTGTAAAGATGAAAACTCAAGCGAAATAATCGTTTCTATATGTTATTTGCAGAATTCTGAAAATGAAAAGATTATTCAGAACAATCCTATTAAATTTTTCACAAAAAATTATTATATATCATATAATTATATGGTTGTATAATATATACTATACAATTTATATTATGTAATTGTATAATTGCATAACCATATAATATATAATTTTATTACATATTATACGTTAGTTTATTGTCTTACATTAATTTTTAACGCATTGAGAATGTTAATGAATTTATTAAACAAAAGTTCATCTGTCTACTTTTTTATATTTACTATCTTGCAGTATACAATTAGGTGTAGTATACAATTACATTTAGGTGTTTTTCGCGTAACACAAGATATATTTCTTGATTTTACCTTGTATGCTTCGATTCTATATCATTTTGACAGTTGTCATAACCGTTTATCACACGCATCACGAAGCTGAAGGCATGGCAGCCAGAACGCAACGAATAGAATGCTGAGGCCATCAGAATTAAAAAATAATAAAATGCATTAAAAATGCATTGAAAGCAGGTCCTACACTTAAGATGATACAAAATAAGTTAAAATATAAAAAAATTATTATTATTATAACCATGAAATTAAATTAAACAAAAAAATGTACTAAACTTTTATAAACTATTTAGTAACCAGACCGTACGCAAACTCGTAGAGACTTGAAAAAAATCACACATACTCCCCAAAACGAGTATGAAACAATGAGACGATGATTTGCCTGGAGATGCCATTCGTTAATTAAAAAAATTAAATAACATTTATAAATAATTTAGCAACTTGACCAAACTCATAGACTTGAAAAAATCACAAAGCCTCTCAAAATCCAGTATAAAACGGTGACGTATCGATATAGCCGGAGTACATACAAATGTTATTTAATTTTTATATTAACAATTAGTGCCGTCCCTGGGCAAATCGTCGTTTCATCGTTTCGTATTTATCTTTGAGAGTATGTGTGATTTTTTTTCAAGTCTCTACGAGTATGCATACAATTTGGCTGCTAAATAGTTTATAAAGATTTAGTACATTTTTTGTTTAATTTAATTTCATGGTTATTATAATAATAATTTTTTTATATTTCAACTTATTTTGTATTATCTTAACTGTAGAATTTGCTTTCAATGCATTTTTAATGCATTTTATTATTTTTTAATCCCAACGACCCCAGCACCCTATTCGCCCCTGCCTACCGCGTTCTGACTGCTAAGTCTGGCTGCTATCTTCAGCTTCCGTGAATAGTGAATCGCACTCCGAAAAGTTTTGAGTATTCCGAAAATCATTAAAAAAAAAGTAACAAACTCTGTGTCCGCGACTGAACAATCTGTTACCACTGTTATTATCACAGGAAGATGCCCTGGACACAAGGAAACTGGATAAGACCAGTGGTACATAGTCATAATAGCGAATTTTGAATAATTCTAGCATTCAAAAAACTTTTATAAAGTTGAAACTTATGAAACTTTTGATTCTCTTTTGATACCTTAAAATTTTAGGCATGTCTCAAAGTTGTTCATTTGGGGTCCAAATTCTTCTATAAAACTGGATATAGAGCCCTATTATGAGAAGGCGCCTAATAAGAAATAATGGCGTTTCTGCTAAACTAATAAATGCTATCTATTGGTTCAACCACGAATTTATTGTTCTTGGATTGAAAACTATTTAATGAAAATTCATTATTAGATATATAGATCATGCCTATATTATAAAAAAGATTTTAAAATTTGGATGTTCAAGTTTCATTAAAATGAGTCTTTAAATCTTGTTTATTATTTAATAAAAAAATAAATATTTGGCAATAAATTCTTCATATAGTAATAGAAGAAAATCATACTAATAGAAAAATATGGAATATGTTGAATTGCTTAATTACAGAAGTTATATTTGATGATCGTAAAATCGTAAGGTCTGGAAATCATAATATGAGATACCTTATTTCTAATATGAAATAATTTATGCTGCTATGTCATAGTGAAAATCATTGCTAAAATAAAAGTTATTATATAATAATAAAAAGGACAACGAATAAAGTGCCTATTTCTGCGATGTTTGGTTCCAACTACCTGAAGACGAGTTTTGGATACAATCCTTCGCATGTTTATTTTTCGCGCATGTTGATTGTGTTTGTTTACATTTTAGAAACATTAAATAAAGTTTTTTAATTGCAATATTGATGTACTTTGCGATTTATTATCGATTTCTTAGAGCATATCATATTAGGAGCACAATTTTTTGACTTTGCAATTTGCTCATTTTTTACATTTCTTTAATTTAAAAAAAAAAATATAATTAAATCTTACATTATCTGAAAATTTATTAAATTCTTTTTAAAATGAGCTATTATTTTTTTAAATTCTGCTCAAAGATTTTTAGCATTTACTCAAAACGTATTGAATATCTCATAATAAGGGCCTTTTCTCTACTCCTTTGTGTTTTTAAAGCGGAGAATTTTTGTTTAAAAAGTAGAGAATTTTGTGTAATTAAAGCAGAAAATATTTATTTTTTGGAATTAAATAATGTCAGACATGATTACAATACATGCTTGTGTAGTATTTAGTGGGCTATAAAGCCCAACAATGCAAGGAAATAGTGATAGCGATAGAAATTATACGATTCAACACCTATCAGAAACTATGTAATCCAGCGTATCCAATTTCTGATAGGTTGAAATCATTATTTCTATCGCTATCGCTATTCTCTTACATTGTGTAGGGCTAGATTTCTTAACCTGAATAGTAGTCAACTTTAATATTTTGATACACAGAGCAGAGCGACGCTTTCCTCTGTCAGATTTGTGTATTTTGTGCAAAAATGCGTCAAATCAGTCAAATGAGCATAATTTCATTAAAATCGATGAGAATTCTTGAGTAGTAACAATCGCTTGCACATAAGTGAGGCCAATATTACATGCGTCTGTTTTTTGTCGTACGACAACTTTTAAAAGCCTGTTGATTGGCTATGGGGTAGAGAGATTCGAGGATTTCTTTGTTCTGTATACATTTGTCGTACGACAAAAACGCACAAATGAAATAGCATCCTAATGAGTATTGACCTTACATGCATCAATTTTTTATGGTAAGTACATGCATTTATTTTTTGACAAATTTAAGCGTGTTAATTGATTGCAAGACAGAGATCTCGGATCTTTTTGTCCTATTGCCAAAAAGCTTGAAAAATTTGTTGTACGATAAAAAACGGATACGTGTAATATTGGCTTGACAAAACCGAACGCAGCCCTGGCTAAATTCAATATAAGTATGTGATATCAAAAAACAGCATACAAAATTTGACTTAAAACATCATCTATTGAGTCCTTGAAAATTTTGATGATCTTGAATTTCTTTGAATTTTTTGCAATACTCATCAAAAATTCGGAACTGCTTCCAAAGACAATCATAAGAGAAAATATAAGATTATCACTAAAATACAAGATTATCAGACGTTACCTCTATCTCGTGCCTCGTAGATAAACAGAAACAAGAAATGGATATGATTTGTGAATAAAAATTGAGGAGCGATGATACAACTGACTGTGAACACTCAAACTAGCAATTCGTGATAAACAGACGTTTTAAGGACGTAGAAGGTCACCACTCCTTAGCAGTGATGTACTTTTTGTTGGTAATGGCTCTCGCAGGCATGCGTCCGCGATTAGATCAGTATCGAATGTAGCGATGTGATGAAAGGAGGGGAGTGGATGTCTCCCGCCCTTACCTTGGCGTAACAACGATCGGTCCACACACTCCTTCTCATGGAAGGGCACCGAAGAGAAAGGAACGAATCAGATATAGGCTATGGTCTCGCTACAAACGCTTTGAAGCATTTGATGGACCAATTAAAAAACGCTTCAAAGCTTTTTGTAACATCGTATTCGAAACGTTCATGTTAATGCAGCTCTTTAGGAACCATTCTTTGTTGTTCAAATTTCCACTCGAACCGCCCACGTATCTTCCTTGTTGTTTATTGTACATTAAGACCATTCTATTGGTCGTAACGTCGGAAGAGTTGAAGAATGATGCGACTTTAAAATCGAAGCATCGGATTGGCTGAAGCAATAAGGCCTGAGCACAAGAATTATCGTAACACTTATTTAGACTTAAGTTGTAAACGTAAGTAACGCACAACTTTGGCATATGACGTATGATTTATTGTCGTCTCTTGGAGATACGGCAATAATAATGTAATCCTACACTAAAAAATTTTACAAAAATATTAATGAACAAAATTAATTCGAAAATAGTAAGAACTAGTAAATAAATCAAATTTATTAAATAATAAATTATGAAACAAACATTTTTATTTAGTTATTTTTCGTAAAAAAAATATCAAAAATATAATATAAATTTTATTTACATAAATATAGATATAAAATAAAAAAAAATATATTTGTGATCTAATTATAAAAGTATATTAATAAATAATTATGTATATTGTATATTGTATATTGTATTATGTATATTGTTTAGAAATATTTATGGCGCAGCTCTTAAATTGTCTTCTTTCTCGGATATATCTGCTCACATGGGATTTGTGTAATATGTACGTTCTTGTCATCTTATATTTTATTGGATCCGGTCCAAAACAAAAACAGTCATATCTACGCGAACATGCATTTTTTCGCTGAGTGTCTCTACTGATTATAGTGTGCTAAAATTGGAACGCTATTGGTAACATGTTTTTATGACGACATACCTGCAATATATATATTGCACACATATATATATATATATATATATATATATATATATTAAATACACATATATATATATATATATATAATTTTTCCAGTTGTAATGTTTTGTTACATATATCAAGGTTATAGATAGGGTATCAATCATAAAACTTTATTCCTAGGATGAAAATTTTTACATTAAAATTAATGAAGAAATTTTTCACTTTCTATCCTAGGAATTAAGTTTCATGATTGATACCAAGATCATCCTTTTCAATTAATTTGCTTTTTGTATAGCCATATGCAGCTTGACTCATTCGCTTGTCGCGTACGAGAAATGTTCAACTTCGCCCAACTTTTGCTGTGACGTCGCGATACTTGAAAAAATTATATATATGTTTATTGGACTGTGTTCGGAAATTTATCCGGGTGTATATTATTTATCTTCATTTAACATTTGATGAACAACAAGGATAAAATGATGTATAGATGCAACCTGGATGTCGCGCATGTATCGCGCATCATTGGTGTGCAAGAGCCATTAGAGTCCCTATAAAGAGTTCCGCACAATAAAAAAAAAGAATACGCGTCGCGCATCGCATTAGTGCAAGAGCCATAACAGAGAGTACAGTGAACGCGAGAGTACTGCAAACGCTTTGAAGCGTTTTTTAACTGGTCAGTTTGTAAAATTCTTTCTTCTAATTAGTCCATCAAATGCTTCAAAGCATTTGTAACGAGACTTTGATCATAGCCAGAGTAGTGCTAATAGCGTCTCTCTTAAAGTTACTAAATTTCTAAATATTTTTAGACTGCCAAACTTACCTCTATCTCGAAAACGCAAAATATCATTTTCAAACTTAAACTTGCGGCACATAATTCTTATTTTCCTGCTGGATTGTTAGCTGGAATAGAACCTTACCATCGTATTGGCTGTGATGCTTGCACTGAAATTATTTGTATAAACGTAATTTATTTGGGAAAATAAAGCCATAAAATATGTAAATCAATTTTTTAATTATAAATTATTTATAAACCAAAAGAAATATATACGAATGCTTAATTTGTATATCTTTTATGCTCTTTTCTACCAATGTAGATTAATCTTGTTTATTTTTTTTAATTTACTTTTCATCTTTTTCTAGTTCTAAAAATTAGAAAAAGACGAAAGGGAGCGTTTATATTGGCCGTAATCGTCAAAAATTGACCAATCACCTTGGAATATTCTCTTCTTATTGCTGAAAGATAGGAGAATATTTGACTGTGATTAATCAATTCTTACAGATTACGGCATATGACATACAGCTATAGCCAATATGAATGTTCCCTAATCCTGATGAAAGTGTAAAGCTTGTCGAAGAAGTGTGAACAAAAGATTTTAACACTTTTTAAACACTTGACTTTCCATTGACTCTTAGTGGTTTTGAATATTCATACACGCTCCACGAATTTTTCCCAACGCTCCGTAAAGTATGCCCAAAACACATCTGTCACATTTCACACACGTTTTAAATTTTTTTTTTTTCATTAACGTTTCTTATACGTTCCTCAATACTATGCAAAGAATGCATGGAGCGTACTGACTGAGCGACACTTTCTAAACACTATTCATTAGTACAGAATGCGTCACCAAAACCGAACAAAGCGAACAATTTCTTTAAACAAAATGTTTTGTTAATTAAAATTAAATATTACAAAAAATCCTTTTACATGGCACTTGGAGGATCCCTATAGCACAATTATTCGATATATTCCCCATTAATTTGAATGACAGCCTCTATTTTCGGTCTGAAGTGCACGCATGCTGTAATGTAATGCTGTCCATGCCGACAAATACTATCTCAATAACGGTCACATCAAAATGCCTAGATTTATTTGTGACTCTTTCAACTACGCTCCATACTTAGTACTCTAAGGGATTTAAATCTGGACTGTTGAGAGGCCAGAATTCCTTGGACCAAAACATATTGACGTTATCTGAGATCCAATTTTGAATTAAATGACTCATATGAGCATCGTCCTGCTGAAAAACATATGGTCTTCCAGACGCCACAGTTTTCATCCATGGCTTCACTACATCCATCAGAACGCGCAAATACACTTCTGTTGTGACAGTTTCCTCTTTTTCAAAGAAATGTGGTAGCATGACATCACTCTCACTGGACACAACATCTAGCATGTGAACATTAGTCGGAAATTTCGTTCTGGCAACAACAGGGACATCCTCAGGGTTGTAGAGCCAGGGTTGAGCCATCATTCTTTCAGTTGATTTTGGCATCAACAGTAAAAATTTTTTCGTCAGAAAAGAACCTGATTCATCACGCTATTTTTCAAAGAACACAATAGCAGATGGTAGCGAGCAACTTGGCTTGTCCTGGCAGCCTCAGAGAGCATTTGTCATATCTTTAATGTGTACGATTTGTATCGAAGGTCTTCCTTGACAATTCGACGCATTGTTGGCTCGCTTACAATCGATGCTAATTTTTGCAACGATTGCCCTGGATCATTCGAAATCAGTACTTGAGCCTTTTTCAACAATTGCGAGGTTCTCACGGTACATTCTTTCGAGTGATTCTTCCTCGCTGACATACTACAACTTTCGTTGAACTGTTCTAAAATATCGTATATTTTGTCACATCATGAACGGTTGATATTGGGTATCCAAAAAATCAAATTATTTCTGTTGTTGAGCACCCAGCGCGAAGATCTTCGATGATCGTGGAGTATAATCTTTGATTATACTCCGCACTTGGTTTCAACACAGTATAATCAGTAGGGACACTTCGTGTCAGCACCTTTGATCTCCGCGTCGCAGTCACGTAAGCATCCGCCATGTTAACATTTGAAAAATCCAGGATTGAAAGAAGATATAATGCGATAGTCCATTGCTTTGCTCTAAAAAACACAATTAAGGATGCCGTGTAAACGTAGTCAATGTAAAAATATTATCTTTTTTCACAAAATTACATTGATTATGTTTAATTAAGTTAACCTAACATAAACTACTTACTTTTTAAATTATAAAAACTTAAGATATCTTTGGGATAACGAAAAAAAGTGCATTGTGAATTTTTACTATTATTATTGCATTGTTTAATACTGCACGTAACATAACTTTTCTTTTTTTTATCCATTTTTTAGAAATATTTACGGCGCAATTCTTAAATTGTCTTTTTTTGCCACGGATATCTGCTCACACGGGATCTGTGTAATATGTACGTTCTTGTCATCTTGCATTTCATTGCACTCGGCCCAAAACAAAAGTTGCGCAGCCATACCTGCGCGGACACGCATTTTTTCGCTGAGTGTCTCTACTGATTATACTCTGGTTTCAACATCGTGACCATTTTGAGAATATGACTTTAGTTTATTAGAAGCATTAGGCTTTTTCGGACGCCAACAACAACTTCTGGTGGAGGTACAATATAGGTAAATTTAAACTGTTAATTTTGTCCGGATTTTGATGACGCATCCTGTACTTCGTCTACGGTTCCTAAACGTTCGACAAAAAGTACACAGAGCATTCAAATTCGTTTTATGTATACGCTTCCAGGATATAGAGATAAAAAAAATTTATTTTAAAACGGAGCGTCATTGACCTATACAGCGAATGTAAATGAAGTGTCGTTGAGTAATACGACAGAGGGACTTAGCGAGAATTAATTTCTGGAATTTAAAAAATCGCATAGACTAGGATAAAAGACGTAGTATTGAAAGATTTTTCAGTTATGTTCTAATGAAATAATTTTTCGAAGTGAGCCCCTAGAGCTTCAAGAAGAAAGCATAGCACTTTTTTTTAGATCTTTACCGAATAAATGAAATATAAAATTTAAAATATCATTTGCTTACCAAGAACTTCGATTACATTTTATTCACATTTTTCTAAGAACTTGACGATGCTCCGTTTACGTTCGCTAGACTACCACTAATCACGTTCCGTTTACAATACATTCAATGAATATTCTGCTCGTGCTTGCCGAAGAATTTATCTATACTTTTATTTATGTTTCTTTAATGTTGATGCTTCTTTTACGTTCCATGTTCCAATTTTTGCTTTTTACGAGTTTCATTTACATTTCTGTTACTTCTTTCTTACACTTCCTTTACATTCCAATTAACGCTTTATTGACTCGCTTTACGTTTTATTTTCATCAGAGAAATTGAATCGAGATTAAAGTTAATCTAAATTGTGGAAATAGGCATTAGTCAAATATAAGTTTTTTGTTGTGAAGTGTTATTGCAGAAAAGTGCAACCTGGCATATAAATAGCCATTACGATACTTAGAAATCTAATGGTCCGTTCAGAACGCGCTTTTATCGATAAAAGCGCGCTTTTATCTTTGAAATTCTATATTATGCATAACGTAAATTATAGCGTGTTAGAGCGCTAACATCGTAAGCGCGTTTTAAATAGGGGCCAATGACTTTAGTTTGTCCGAATGCAGCATAAGAATACAATTACAACCATTGACAAGATAGTAGACAAATTGAATATTTCTGATTTATTTATGTCTATATAATTTGGGAAGTGTTTGGCAATTTGAGGAAAGCATTTAAACATTTGGGTAATAGTATTTTTCTTGTCATTAACAAATTTTATCATGCGTCAAGTTAGCAGACAGCGATTTTATTTAATGTGTTTTATGAATCGATTAGAAATTATTTGAGGAAGACGTCTTCATTATTATTATTTTGGGTACTCCACTGCCAGTGCTGAAAATTTATAGCACACATAACGTATAGTTTTAGCGCTGGTAATAAATATCGGAACGCACCCTTTAATATTTTCATTTAGAAAAAGTCTCTATTTGGTAATTCAATAGATTTATTTTACAAAAACGAATGAAGCCCGGGTGTAGTGAATACTAGGTGTAGTACAATAAATGCACTAAAATCGTCAAAACTTAATCAATTAGCCCGGATCGTAGTAAGAAATTATGTGTAGTAAGAAATCAACTTAATCATAAACTTAATTATATTCGATTTATTTTCTTCACATTCAATTGTGATTAGTCAATTTCTTATGCTTAAAGCTTTCTATATTTATTGTATCTTCCAAGTGAAGTTTACGAACGCAGTCTAATATTAGAATATTTGGATTTCGAAATAAACTTTGAACATAAAAATATAAAATGAAGAAGAAAAATTTGTTAGTATGTGTTATTTTCTTAATTTTTAAATATTTTTAAATATATTTATTAATTAAATACATTCTTATTATTTAAATACATTTCAAGAAGAAAAATTTTAATATTTATTCTTTATTTTTGTTATTTTCCAGTAAAAACGAACAAACTGTTTTATGTATTATATAATAGGTGTACAACTTTGTTTCCGCCGTTTTCCTATAGATGGCTTTAGCGGTAAGTGATGGTCGAAATAAATAGATCATAGACGTCATACAATAAACTTGGGCATCTGTCAACATAACCCCATAG
>Ga0157363_1000963_pt1 | contig 23030 bp, 9 predicted proteins | sample AttsexASBM1_FD_111477 | JGI IMG/M metagenome (GOLD analysis project Ga0157363, IMG submission 111477) | Fungus gardens microbial communities from leaf cutter ant in Ribeirão Preto, State of São Paulo, Brazil - Atta sexdens ASBM1 | ecosystem: Host-associated > Fungi > Mycelium > Unclassified ... | reverse complement strand
GTGTGTGTGTGTGTGTGTGTGTGTGTGTGTGTGTGTGTGTGTGTGTGTGTGTGTGTGTGTGTGTGTGTGTGTGCGTGCGTGCGTGCGTGCGTGCGTGCGTGTGCGTGTGTCACAAATATACATGAAAACATTCTTCTTGCAAAATATTGTTAAAAACCTTAATATCTTTAAGTCTGTATGTATTTATTTTTAAGGATATACGAAATGGTATTTAAATTTGTTATGTGTGTAAATTTTAACAATATACAAAACTTATTATTATAATCACAAAATAAACGTTTTCTTTATTTATTATGTTAATATCACATTTAGGTTTGACTCGGAGACTCAAAATCTGATGAATGATCTTAGACAAGAGAAAGCACAACGTGAAAGATTAGCGAGGGAAAAAGAGATTGCTATCGCGGAAAAATTCACAGTGGAGCAGAATCTAAGCGTGAGTATATTTTTCTTTTTATTCCTCTCGTTTTTCCAGATTAAGAAAGTTGAATACAATATTGTATATATATCTGAGTATATTATTATAATAGGATGCAAGATTAGAGATTGAGCTTAAGGAGGAAAGACTTCGTACGTTGACTCAAGAGTTAGAAGAACTTACTTTCGGTGGTAAAACGGAAGAGGAAGTTGCGCAACTGAAGAAAGCTAAACATGAATTGGAGAAACGCGCGAAGGACCAAGAAGAAGAGTTGGATGATCTGGCCGGTCAAGTGCAGCTACTCGAACAAGCGAAACTCAGACTGGAGATGAGCATCGAGCAGCAGCGCAAAGAAATGCGTAAAGAAATGCAGCAACGTGACGAAGAGCTGGAGGATGTTCGCGGAAACGCGCACAAAAAAGTTAAAGCTCTCGAGTCACAGTTGGAGAATGAACATGAAGAGAGGACAATTCTTTTAAGGGAAAAGCACGAATTGGAGCGCCGTTTAGTAGCTCTAGAAGAACAAGATCGAGCCGATCGTGCGGCAGAAGCTGAGACCATGCAAAGGTGATTATCAAAATTTTATATTCTTTTTCTATTTTGTCTCGTTACGTAATTTATTTTAGAAAAATGTTTTCTTTGTTGATAAGAATAAAAAAATAACTCAGAAATTTGTTATACGCGTGCAATTAAACAGATTGAAGAGAGACTTGAAGAGAACAAAGGCATTATTAAGAGATGCACAAACAATGCTTGAAAGATCCAAAGGCGATTCGACGAGTAAAGCTGCGTTGCGTCAATTGAAAAATCAATTGGAAGACGCAGAGTGCGCCCGAGCAGTAGCGATTAAAGCGAAACAAGCATTGGAACAAGAACTAAATGAAACGCAAGCAACTTTGGAAGAAGCTATGCGACAGCGTTCCGAGGCGGAAGAACGAGCTAATGCGGCTAATCGCGAACGTTCAGAATTGTTGTCTCAGTTAGAAGAAAACGAGGAAGAGCTTGCTGAGGTACGTTATCTTTCCATTCTATTCCATGTCTTAAAAAGCAGTAAGTAATTAATATTTATAATAATATAATTAATCAATAATCTCTTTCTCTTTCAATTTTCATGGAATGCGACTTCTAATATGATTAAAATGCGCAATAGCTTTTGTAAAATTACCAACTTTATATATTATATTATATATATATATATATATATATACATATATATGTGTATGTATACATATATATATAAAATAGTTATTACTTTTTAGAGTTGGTAAAAAACATATTTTAAACATGTTTTAAACAATTTAAAATATGCTTAATTGTGTGATGTTTTTAATGTGTTTCAAATTTATTTTTTTTTAATAGTACTGTTTAAATAGTACTGTTATTTTTAATAATTAAAAATTATATAGAGGTAAAGTAATTAAGTAGTTGTTACTCTCCAATTGCAGGTCTTGAAGAAATATCGAGCTGCAGTGCAACAAGTCTCTGCGGAACAAGGCCAATTGCAAGAGGCACAAGTGCAAATCGCCGCACTCGAAGCGGAGAAGTCATCACTGAAGGATCAACTGGCAGAACTAACACAGAGATTAGAATCAGTGGAGCAACTCGGCGATCCTACGGCAAACAGTCTTGCGACGAGACGTTTGGAGTTCCGTGCCAAGGAGCTCGAAAGCAAACTCGAACTGGAACAGACTACGAGAGCGCGTTTAGAGGTAATTTATTGTCGAAATTCTATCATTCACTAATTGTGAATTATTTGAACTTATTGATTTTATGAACCTATTCCTCGTATCAACTTCATATCTCACATCAAATTTCTTCAACTAAATATTGAATTAAAAAATGTAATATCCTCTAGATATAATTTTTCGAAAATATATGAATATTGAATAAGTGAATTGAATCCACTAGATGATAATCATTTGTCTCTTTATTTTCACAGACACAAATAGCACGATTGAAGGAAAGCGTCGACAAGTTACAAACTGAATCAGCTTTACTTAGAACGAAGGAGCAGACCGCTCAAGACGCGGCAAGGCGACTACAACGATCTTTACGCGATTCACGCGACGAAGCTAGCGCTGCAATATCGCGAGAGCAGGAGGCCGTACGTGCTCGGCGTGACATAGAGAAATCTTTGGAAGCCGCGGAGGCTGAAACCAAAGTGGCTAGAGATGACCTCAGATTGGCGCTTCAAAGGATCGACGATTTACAGAGTGCTATTCAAGGGGAACTTGACTTGGACTGCAGCGAGGAAGCCACCAGCGAAAACAGTGACAGGTAACGTATGTAACACATTCAAAAATATGAGATAATTTCAAATGAATAAAATTTCATTTTAAACATGGTGACGTTTTTCTGTGAATGAATCGTTTTGTCACTGTTTGATGTAATTATAAAAGAAGAAAATCTTTTTTTTTTTAGTGATTGATCCGAGCCATCATCGGACATCGAGTCCGATCAAAATGATGAAGGTACGACTGAATCGGGATCATTGAATCAGATCGTAGATGGACTTCCGCGCATCCGGGACATCGAATAGAATATGAACTCTATAGCCGCCCATATTTAACATATGATCGAACATGAAAATGATAAGACTAGAGTAACAGTCCGGAGAGATGAAAGACTGCGAAAATTACAGAAGGGCGGTAACTGCACGCGATCACGATAGATTTTCATTTTGTGCTACTTGAATAACGCTATTGAAAGCGTTCTTTCTTCACTGTTGTAGGGAATAAAATCATTTCGAAGGCGAATTAAACTAGCATAGGAGCTAGCAATTGAAAAAAATCAAACTTATGAAATAATGGTCATTAAGCTAATTAATTGCGTGACCACTTTCTACGAGCGATGATAAACTTTTTAGGTGCTAACTATGTATATTCCCTGAAAATCTCGATGTCGTGGCTAATATTGGCACGCCGCGTTTGGTCGTGCGTCCGCGGTGCTATTATCTTATTCATTTTTTAAAACGTCGGTGACAACGACGTCCCTTTCCAGTCTTCCACAAGAATTCGAGCCATTTCTCTCGCAAACGCGAATGTGAATGTTGATGAAAATTGCGCACGTTGTGTTATTGAACAAAAATCGAAATACAGCATTTTCGGTATACAAGTAAACAAAAAAGCTTCATATCTTTTCATTAGAAAAGTATAAGTGGGAATATCGCAATGCTTTGCGAAATGACAAATTGAAATTTTTCTTTTATTCTCGGTTTTAATATCGACGTTAAAATTTAAATTTAAAATATTCGTATTTTTGTTCGATAGCACATGCGACATGTATATTTTCTCACATGGAATTAGCTCGAGAACGATCTTCTACATAGGAAAGGACCCATTGCGCTTTTTATCCTTGCGATCCACTGCCTTCAAACTTAATTACATTTCATATTTGTATAATAAAACGGAATGAAAGAAAAGAAAAGCAAATTAATAGAGGGGCAAGAAAGGCGTGCCACGACTCGAATTGGGGCTTTGGTTTCGCGTGTAAGGATTCTCGTGTAACTTATTGCTTTGTAAAATGCAGATCTCCTATTTAATTATTTGAGAGTGTTTCTTCGTCGAACCTACTTTCCTCCCAAACCTCTCGTCTTGAAGTTAAATTGGCAAAGCGACAGCAAAAAGTTCGCGGGAAGAAGTCAAAGAGAAAGAAATAGAGATGGGAGATGAGATAGCCAGCATGAGTTGGTTATCAAATTAACCATCACACATAAACCAAGTCACGCATACACGCGATCACTGTCCGCATCCTTTTCGACTTTCTTCTTTGAACTGTCAGACATTGATTTCCCGCGGGGTAGTCTTGCTCGCCAAAGTTCCAAAGTAAAGTTAAGCTCTTTTCCTTCTGTTTGCCGCACTCCGTTTCCTTTCAACTCTCCCTGTCGCTCTGTTTCTTCATCGCTTCTACCAGACTCTCTCTCAGTTAGATGAATAAAGTAAAGGACGGCAATTAAATTGCGACTAAGTTGCTGTCGCTTCCATGACAACGGCGAGGACAAGTAAGGATGGATGTGCATTTGGATTGCAAAATCATTCTCTTCGTGAGGTAAGTTTTCACAAGCTATATTAAGCGAAAACAATTAGAATATAATAATATCATCTCACTAACAAATTTTGCAAAATATGTGAATTACTTAAAAGGTTTTAATAATCTTGTTATATATAATTTTTTGACATACATTCGCATAAAATGTATAGATTGCAATTCGAACAACAATCAATAATTTTATCTACCACTATAACTTGATCGTTTCATGCGATGTTGATTGATTTCGCGCGATAAAATTTTTATTTTTTTCAGTGTTATTTGCTGCAGTAGTGATAACACAGTTTTGATGATTGATCTAATAATTAATACATATATTGGATTGGCAAGGAAGTAATTGCGTTTTTTTTAGCTTAAAGTTGTACAATATCTTCGTCAATAATGAATTTTATGATGAAATTTAAATTTAAAAAGGGGGTTTTAAAGCTTAAAATCTCTACTTTTAAAAGCTTACCACATTTTTTAAGTTTGTATGGAATTTGGTAATTTTTACATATCAAAAACTACGAACTGAAAAAGACGGAAAATTTTCTTCTCATTTTGTTTATAATGTGCCCAAAACAAATTTGAAAAAATTTTCGACTATCTTTCCCTACAAAATCGTTTTTTAAATATTCCTACGATTTTGGTTACTGAGTTATCGCGGATTAAATAAAAGAATCATTTTGATTTTAATTGCTCATAACTTCGTTAAAAATTGTCGTATCGCAATTTAAAAAAGAGATTCTTAAAACTAAAATTTTACTCTATCAAGATATATTTACTTTGGTAAGAAAATAATTGCGGTTTTTACTGATAGATGCCTTTTAAAAAAACGCAATTACTTTCTTGCAAACTCAATATGTATATGTGTTTCATATAGAGCGAGTAAAAATTCAGCCTCGGCATGATTATTAGAGATTATGTTATGCATACGACTTCCAACTCGCTGTTATGCTCTGATTAATTACCGCGCCACACGGAGCTAAAGCTTGTGCATCGAGAACCACATAATTGTCGCTATTAGCGAGTCAGAAAAAAATACAAAAACAAAGTTAGTAGAGCTTGTTATGAGAGAAATGCGAAAAAGAGGAAATTACCACAATATGCAGTTTTTGTTTCTATTAAATCATATTCTATTGTCAAATGTGATGGAATACTTCAAAGTTTTTTGTAAGAATTTCATTTTTTAGTCTCTTATTTTTTACAAAATGTTTTTTAAAAAATTGCTCAAATATACTGTTAAACATCAAAATGACAATCCAATTCTTTTAACTTCCAAACTTCCTTATGTGTCAAAATATAAGTCAATTCATTTTTATGATTAGCTTCAAAAAACTAAATTTTAGTCAAATATTTATTTTAGTTAAATTAACGAAGCAGTGAAGATCTAGAAACGAAATTAAAAATTGCTCAAATTGAATATAACATCACATTATGAATTTAATATTGCAAGTATTATGACATATTAAATGACATTTATTATAAGATGACTTCTAATACAAACTTATCACTCATTCAAAAATTGGCAATAAGCAAAAACAAATTCTCGAGTTTTTAGTTTTCAAATCTTCAAGCGCATCATAAGTCCGATAAGCTGTTTGAAGCGGACTAAACACGTCGATTAAACTGATATTTGCTAATTTGTTGTTACGTATTTTACAATTGATTTGTACCTATTCACTCACTAATTCGTATTATAACCATTGATCGCTACTTAATCCGCTATGTAGAAAGCACAAGCTGCGCGAGTTCGTGTGGATTTAATCGTAACATTTAACAGTCTAGTCTAGCGATTGTCAACTTTGTTATGAAATCAGTCGTTTGTATAAATTATTATTGTGTTATCATTGCTGAAAGATTTACAACGAAGTTAATAATAACATCAGTTCGCTCAATAGTGTAAACTAGCTTTCAAATCAAAATTTCACGCTTTGTTACTTACATAAAAATCATCTTCATAGTGTGTGAGCAATGCTTATATCAATTAATTCTTCATTATCTGAATACTTCTCTCACGATTATTGGCTATGTAATTCTCGTATGAATATACAGTTCTCGTATGAATATATAGTAAAAAACAAATTAAATAATACAGGTAGATTCTATTTCATTTGGAGAGTTATACTGAGAAAATATTTGTACTTTTATTTGCGCTGTTTTGTAAATAAATCGATCTTTATATGGCGCCGTTGAGAAAGAAGAAACAATGCGCTACAAGCTTTCTTTTTTAAAGAAAGAGATTTGCTTTTGCAAATATTCTCGAGAAAAATTTCACGCGCTAATGATTTCTGATACAGCTTTATTAATAATTGATTTTAATCTATCGACTTTAAATAATATGTTAAATAAAACATATTAAATAAAGTAAAAAATAGAATAATAAAATAATAGCTACAAACATGTATAATTCATAGATATTATTTAAGAGTAGTAAATGAGACAGTAAAAATTATAAGAAATTTTAATATAAGAGTTCTAGTAGTATTTAGAGAGAGCTGACACTTATTAACTCTCACTTATAACTCTCTCGCCGAGCAATTCGCGAAAATTTATAAGAACGTACATCATGGAGAATGTATGCCGAGTCTACTGCGCAAGAATGAATTATCTTTTTTTCATTTGATTTTTACATTCTTGAAACTCTGTAAAAATCTGTAACAAACATTCAACCTTGTTACGCGGTTTATGAAACAGCAAATATTCATTAATTTAAAAAGTGTTTTTAACAAAGAATTCCTAATTTTACGAAATCATGTACGGCGAGTATCCATAAATAATTTCATCCTATACTTTCAGTGAGCGCGACAATTATGATTCGCGTGACACAATGTCGATACGAATCAGGGATTATCACGAACCGTGTCTTATATACGGCAAGCGTGTTACATACGCGTTACATAGCGCCTCATGAATTTTTCATTGCGAACACGTAGCCGTCCACAGGCTCGTGAAACGTCGAAAGTCATTGCTCTTGTCAGGAGATCAATAAGAGAATGAAAAATCGTGCGTCTCGAAAAGATTAATGTCTTATATAATCCCGCATCAGCGTTGATTTATTCCGTATAATACGACGTGCAGGGCACTCGTTACGATGGTACAGTGGCCCAAGATCGAACGTGACTCACCTGAAGCCTACTTTCAAAAAGCAAAATTCATATCAATGAGCATTTAATCAAATCTCCTTCTATACATTTGCAAAAAGAACGGTAAATCTTTCTACAAGAATCTTTCTCGATACTTATTTTTTCGATCCCGATAAAATCTTAAAACCGCAAAGGTCTGTCAATTGTCACATAGAAAGCCTAATGAACGTATCTCTTTCTTCACTCTTAACATTCTATCCTTTGATATGGAAAAAAGAGCTTTAATGGATGTCTGACTGCGAATGGATAAATGGATTTATCAGTGGAATACTGAGATAGGAAAAAAATAGATTAAAGGAACGCTAGGGATTGAAACGTCGATATTTCATCGAATTCGTTATACAAGCTTTGGATGTCATCCTGTATCTCTCGACATAGTGCTTTATACACTCGATACACAGGACAATATATAGAAGAAAATACATAGCGTGATAGCGCGCAAACTACGGATAAAAGAAATAAAAATAATATTTCGATAAATTACGCAGACTTTGAGAGCATTTTGAATAAATTTTCAAATGAATAGTCTACACAAAAAGCCTAAATTGAGCTTTTTTTTACATAAATCGAATCAAAATTGTTCTCTGAAGAATCGGTTTACTGAAAGATTTTGTTATAATTTTTTAAAAATAAATCATAGAAATGTAAAAAAATTTAGATTTTAATTTTGTTAATGTTGTCGAAAATATTATCACGTTACATCTTGTTAAATATCTACTGCGGAAATAACGAAGGCGGATGTTATGTTAACGAACGAACAGAGCAAATAGACACGCCCGGGCTTTTTGGCTGGAAGTACAGAGAAAAGTCGAAAGAGCCAGGTTGATATTTTCGCCAGACTCATTTCGCTGAGCAAATGGCGTGTGCGCCACTTTAAATTTTAATCGCTCCGAGCGGCAGGCGTTTCCGCGCACATTCGCGATTGTAAAGGCGACATAATGAGCGCGCGCGAGCGTGCGGGTTCCGAGCTCTGGGCGACGTCGATTAACTGAGGATTACTTTAATTAACTTTACGCTCGCAACGTAACGATGCGAAGCACAACCAGTAGAACTGTGCTCAAGTCCAAACGAAGCTCGAACGATTCTTCACCAGGACGAATCGTACCGCGTTAATTCGTTAAGATCGAAAATTTTCGTCTCGCGCAACCAATGTAACAACCAGTTGTTAAGATAACAGAAATTGTTAAGATAATGACGATTTACGTGATTACAAGGGATACAAACTGAAGCAATTTATCGCGAAATGCATTAAGTCGGTAAGAGATGTACCATTATTTTATTTGAGAGAATAAATTTGTTTAGTGCAAATTCTTGTCTTTCTCTCTCGCTTTCAAGACTTACAAGCGATTTTATGCAGGATTACTCATCGCTTGCAGATGAAATAAATTGAAAAATTGTCAAAAGTAACAGTATAAAATTAAAAAAAACTATACATATTTTCTTATGTGATTTAGAAATAATTATTCCACGGGTTTATTCTCCAATAAATTATTAAAATCCAAAATAGAACAAGAAAACAGTCAGAAATTACAAATTTTGATAGACTTTAAATAGGTTGTAAATCAAAAATATTATATTATCTCCATTTTTTAATCTGTTTATTTCAATTCTTAGGCCATGAAACAATCCTTGAGGATAAGATTAAATTAATTTAACATTTTCAAAAAATATGAATACATCGTTATTAAAAATATAAAATATTATAAAATATACTTTTGTACAAAATATTTTTTAATATATTTTAACAGTTTCAAAGATATTAAAAATAAAAAAATGTATTATTTTCGAAATGTTGTTTCAAATCGTAAATTTTGAAATAAGCAGTTAAAAAAACGGAATGTAGATATTTTTTTACATATGCAAAACCTAGCAAAATCGATAAAAGATCCAACACGCAACGATTTTCTAGGTTGTATCAGTTTATTATAACGTGTCTTGACAAACAGAAGAGTTAAAAAGCTAGTCATAGTTGTTTGTAAATCGGTTCAGAATTCTTACGAAACTTCCATTATCAAGATACCTTTATCTCATCAACCATAATGGCGTCCAAAATCGTGGCGTGAAAAATTCTATCGTGAAACAGCCAGTTGCAAAGTGAAAAGTTATTTTCCGTTGTTAGGAACATAACATTCATAAATTAATTGCATTCACGATGATTTTGTGCAAGTAAAGCGACATTTCGAAATATAAGCATGAAATGCAACATGATAATAAATATCAACATGATAATGGCATTCTTGTTGATAATGGTACATGAGATAATTAATAATAAAACATTAAATAACTATTATATACTATACTATAATATATTAAGTAACTTAGGAAGGATATTAATAAACTTAGGAGTTTTGTTACAAACATATAAATACTGATATACAATATTTGTCCAAACAGTTTATTTAATCATTTTAAATTATATTAACTTCACAAAAATTTCAATTTGGACTAACAATATTCTATTAAAACGTTTGGATAATTCAATGTACTTCGTTTACGAATATAAATGTCTGTTATATTGGAATTATTCTTGTATTTATCAATTGAAACCAAAATAGAAATTAATCGTGGAATAAGTGCGTGCGTGACGTTCGCTAGTAGTTAATAATATATTAAGTTTGATCAGTATTCTTATGATTAATTAATAAGTTAACATACGTGTTGAATAACAATGGATCAATGAAGTATTTGAAAATGAAGTGAATGATTTCTATTGTATGATTAAAATTTGCGTCATAAAAAGTAACCTGATTAACTGAATATTTAAACTGTTTGAATAAATAATAATCGATGTCACGATATTATCAAACATATATACTTGTTGGACAAAGTCTCGAAGTAAATTTGCTTTTAAGATGTTAAATATGAAGCAGTCATATACAACAGGAAGTAATCCAGTGGAAATCCAATGGAATTTTCTTAATAACGATATGATAGATTTGTTAACAAATTACGTGTTTTATAAAGTTAAAAATGTACATTATTCTCTTTATGATTGCAGCAGCAATCAAAGATTAATTTACTAATGTATCACGTCTGAATAAATTCAAATGAATCATTAGAGACTTCTGCAAAGCCACAGCTTTGAAATGTCAGATTATCTCATATCGCACGTATTCCAAGAGAACTGGAACTATCCGCTTCGAAACGCAATCAGCTTAACTTTGAAATGCAATAAATCCCTTTGACGCATCGTGTGCTTGTTGTTCCCGTTATTGAATCGCCGAAAGCGCACGATTAAGACTCTGGCCGATAAATTCCCTTTTTTCAGAAGCAAAAAGGTTGTAAAAAGCGTATCTTTTGGACTACGCTTTGCCTATCCAATAAAAAAAGCGAAGACAAAATTCCCATTGCCTATATTTCTGTCTTTCTTAATAATGGATTCTGACGATGGTGGATAGGATATGAATAAATCGAGTCGTACGGACCGATTGAGTAGTTCAACTCGACTGCTTGACATTTTCACACCAACGACAATTAACAACTATAATATATCATCGCGGTTTGTTTGAGACTCACATATATCGCGGACGTGCGACGTGAGATAAATCGCGACAAATCTTCGTGTGTGAAAATATCGGCTCATTACTAAAACAATCGAGAGCATGTTGAAGATGAGAAAACAAAAGTAGCACTAGGATATATCTCTATTCCGGACATGGAAACATTAATCACTAGTGAGAACGACAGCCTGTTGCTTGTTAGTAATCAGTAAAAGAAGACTTACAGATCTTCAATCATCATTTCGAGATGTAATGGTACTTAATTTGTACCAGTTTATCATTAACGACAGTCGGATTAAGGTCAATTAAAGCGAAGACGGTGGTGAGTGGTCTGTACCGTAGCTCTGGAGTTGATTATGGAGTAACAGAGATATATTAGATCTAGATTGATCAGACCGCATCGATAAGACGCAGTTGACTCGGTCCAACGCGGTTTCGATTTCAGTTACCAGTGTTCAACTTGTCGCGGACGATGAAAGAACTAACTGATAATAGTCGCTTAATTGCAACCTTCGTGTATCGATAAGTAGGTATGAGAATAGAACAGTGAAAAAAAATGTAAAATAACAAAAATTAAATTAATTATTTCGAACTGTCAATCGAAGTGAATCGTGCAATCGCGGTGAGTGTACAGACGGTGGATAATAATTTTCGATCAGTAATATTTCTTTGAAATAAATTTTAAAATTATGTACATATACGTATATATAATAAATACAACTTCTTGTGGAACAAGTAATATTGCCATGTATTTCTACTTGTGAATATATTCGTTTCGACCGTGATTTGAAAAATAAAAAATAAAAAAAAGAAGAGAGAGAGAGAGAGAGAGAGAGAGAGAGAGAGAGAGAAAGTGTGAATAAAAAAAATAATTAAAATATGTTAGAATCACGGTTCTCACATTTTGACAGAAGCTTCACTAAATCTCAAGGCTGGAAATCTCATTTGTTTTAATATTCAAAAAATAATCCTAATAGTTATAAAATAATTAAACATTATTAAAAAGCCGTAGTTTGAAAAACAACTACAAACATTTGAAAAATTCAATGAATATTAACTAAAAAAGAGTGATACGCCGATCACATTCTATCAGATATGTTTCAACTGTGGTTGTTTCCTTTTTTAATTGGCAATTCCAGTTTTCTGAAAAAATCTCCGACTAATTATTTTAAATTTTGATAAATTTTTTAAGTGCGCTTTTTTTAAGTCGATTTTCCTTCAATCAAGAAAGCAAAAATTAGATCGTTTTTATTTCGCAAAAAGAACGAAAAGATAATAACAATTTCGGCAATACTGCTCCATCTTCAGCAAGATACTGGAATCTTTAGCAAAACAGCCATCGATATTTAGCGAAACATTTGTCGAAAAATGTAATGGCAACTATATATGGTTTCAACATATCGTATTATTTTCAATTGAAAGTATCGATATCCGAGTGACCTGAAATTAAGAGTATTCAATAAAGAGGAAACTACTTGTTGGATTCATCGTTGAAGGCTGAAGCTTTGGAATCAGAAGAAATAGGGCAGCCGTTTCATTCTCGTCTCACATGGCTGCAACCACGAGTGTAAGTGACATAGTTCCGTTCGTGCATCGTAGCTGTAATGCGCTGCTGTTCCGATTTTGTTATCGCGTAAAGAACAAAACCAACATGTTTCATGAAATATACAATACTCCAAAATTTAATTTACGTATATTATTAATTGTACTTGTATTCGCGGTCAGACTTATATATTAAATAAACAAATTGTTCTTAATAATTCTTTAGTATATATATATAAAATATTTTTTGATATATTGTATTATTTTTGGATAATCAAATATAATTCAATTTTTAACAATATAGAAACAATTCTTACAATTGTATCTAACAATATAGATACAATTCTTCATATAACTCCATCTTCGATTTCTACTGTCTTCCGTTATATGAATGTTTTGTTACATAAGTTCCCCAAACCGTAACAATATAATAATTATAGTTATATATAATATTATATTATACACATATAACACTATATTATTAATATTATATATAACTCTAATTTTGCTTAATACTAAATTAATTAATTTGCGATCATTGAATAGTAATTAGTTTGATAATCGATGCGCATTGTCAATCAATTTTCATACTGATTCGGCGCTTCTAACTTATTCGAAAAAGATCATATTAATTACTTCTTGTAATATTAGTTAATGTTAAATTCTTCACGAAATACTGCTGGTAAGGACCGACAACCGATGGCTCTACCATCTCGATGCTTATAAATATCACAATTGCTAGAAGGAGGGATCGTGAACGTGAAATGTCGGGAGAGAGTGACGTAAAAAAGAAAAAAAAAAGAGATACAACAAGAATGTGTGTACGCGAACACGAATGCAGGCGGTGAATATCAGCGCGTGCGCGTTTTGACGACGCGTCCGATCCACGAACGCGACCAAAGTACTAACGAAATCGTGAAAGTGATCATACCCAAGAAGAGCGGGTCGATCATGTAATACGTTGTTTTTAGAATTAGATTGCACATTTACATTCTAAAAGGGTTGAAGCGAAGAAGGCATGACAGGAGTAACCGATCCACTGGTGAGTATCGATTTCGTCTTGCTTTCGTCGAGTTCACGTTTCTTTTATCGCATTCTCAAGTATGCTTCACGGTCAGATAAAAACCCGTTTTTAGTTGAGGTTGTAAACGCACGTATGTACGCGGCGATAATGGTATCATCTCACTTTCACAGAAGCGCGCACGCTGGCGTGCTCGAGCACACGTGGTCTGCGATAACATCGAATTCGTCTACAAAAAATGGGACAGAATTTCCCATCTTTTTCAACTTTTTGATATGGTGCAATTCGCGAACAAAATTGAATGTCTTAATTATGAATATACTTTGTGATTCAACGCGGTTCATACATAACACTTAAAATAAAATAGAAAAATATACGATAGGAAAATTGGAACATATAATATTGCGTAATTTCTTAATACGCATCTTGCAAAATATAACCTTTACAAAATAAATGAATTTGCCAAAGTCATAAATTCTGCAAAGTATTGCGTATTCAAACGAGAAAGAAAGAGAGACGAAAAGAGAGAGAGAGAGAGAGAGAGAGAGAGAGAGAATTCATCAAAGCAAAAATTTGAGCATCCTATATAACCTATCCATAAAAGGATCAAAAGGATCTCTCCAAATATGATCGGACTGATCGATTTCATTGCATTGACGATCTCGCAGGATCGTCTTAATGGGGAATGTTCCAACATTGAAGGATGCAACGAAGGGGGCATTGACCGACATCGGCGACTTATGTAATGCCTTGTGTCTCGAATCGTATGCTCCATTTTGTTACACATATATACGTGTCGCGTACGTTCGCGGCATGTCCCCAAAAATATATTCGGAGCGATTAATTTATATCGTTCCGTCGATTACGAAGTGAGCATGGGTGTTTCGTTCAATTTGATTTTCAAATATTTTGCGGGCAAGTACTTGCGGTGGTTCGGAAAAGTCGCGAAAAGGTGCGCAAACACGTTGGTGAGTATCACGAGGCGAAGCCAAGATATATTTACCGTTGCTCGTACGCTATCAGAATCAACGTTGTCGCGTGCTTTGAGCTATCGCGATAAGTATACGTATAATAGTTATATGTATAATAATTGCTGTTGATGAGATCCAGCTAGGTTATGTTGTGAATAAACACGCGACTATGAAGAGCGATGTATCATTCTTTAAAAATGCGCATGTGCAGTCGATCATGACTTTATTTTGGCGCCATACTCAATTGAAGAACGATAAATACTCAGTTGACAATTAATGCCCATTTTTACAACTTTTATTTGTAAAATTACTTTTTAGTGCTTATTAATAATAAAAGTAATAATAACAAGAAAAATAATTTAAAGGAAATTTTTCGCATTGTTTAAAAAAAATCAAGTTTGGAAAAATGTACAAGAATTGCTCATATATAATTCTATGTAAAATTATACATATAGTTATGTATGAGTTTTTTTGCATTTTTCCAAACTTGATTTTTTTTAAAACAAATAATGCGAAAATTGTCCCATTAACAAGATATTTTTTACATTTTTTTCAATATTATTATTATTTTTAATATATTAAAAAGTAATTTTACAAAAGAAAGAAAGATGTATTTTATATAATTATTTTTTATAATTATATATTTTTTATAATTATAAAGGTATTTTATATAATTATATATATTTATGAATATTTACATCTATGTGTTAGGTTTGTTTATACATATTTTTTATATATTCATGTATAACAAATTTTTTACCGAGTAAAAATAATATATCGGTGTGTGTGTGTGTGTGTGGGGGGGGGGTGAGATATATCACGTTTTTTATTAATAACTTATTTAAAACTTTAAACTCTAATTTCATATTGTCAGTAAAGTAGAGACTAATTAGTGAATTCTTTCGCATGATATAAATCACTAAATCGCGGAATTTTCGAGTTCTTTAAGAAAAGAAAGTGGATTTTCATTTGATTTCTTACATTGCTAACATTAATCACTATCACCTGTTGCTTCTCACTTCGGAAAAGACTTCTGCATTCCGTCACGCGCAAGGAGATGTACGCACAAGTATTAGATGCGCTGTTTATTTTGTATCGACAATAACAATGATGTTCAAGCGTTCCTTGAAACATTTCGTAAATCTTATAACGTAATAATAATAATAACAATATGATTGAATAAGAATAAAATTAACAATAATAAACTATAAGAGCTACGAATCGAACAATATCTTTTAATATAGTAACAATCAACGTTTGTTATAAACAATATAAGCGTTTTGACACCAATCGGATCATTATGAATGTTAAATAAATTATAATATAAAATTAGTAGGGTCACTGCATCAGTCTCTAAATCACCAATAAATGATTACTACAGAAAAATATTAAAATAGTAAGATTTTAAAATAATAAATTGCAAATTAATTAATATTTTTTAAATCTAATTTCACAGATTTAACTAATATCACTTTTCACTTGAAAATGTAATTATATTACGTAAAAAAAGGAAAATATTTACCTTCGTTTATGAATGTACTTATAACAAAAATTTACTATAAGCAAAATAGAATGCGCGTATTAAAAGCAGTAACTTTTATATTAAGTATTTGTTATCGAAGAACTGACAATCAATTTCTTTAGGATAGCATAATGTTAAATTTTTATTTCTTGCTTATTTATTATTGTATTTTACTTGTTTTTAGTTATATATTTCTTACGGATCAAATATTGGTGTTTTCATTTGTATCAGTAAATGATACATTAATCGTTAACTAATAAACTGAACGCAAAGCGGGTAAATGATCATGTTGTTCGTGATCAAGTGTCAAGATTGGAAGTTAGATGTTCGTATTTTGATATTTTTTGTGTTCTCTAAATCTGTGAATCAGTGAATAATCACTGCTATTAGATTATTCATTGATTCACAGCCAAGTATGCTACTGGTAATCAGTGAATGAAATGTGTGATCTCTAATCTTGCTAACCTTTATTGTGTGACTGTTAACTAACTCTGTTTTAGTGTATAAATTTAATAAATATTGAAATTAACATGCAAATATTAGTATTTTAAGTTTATGGTGTTCAAATTTTCTGTCATTTTTAGTGAAATTTCATGATTATCCAGTGTTAAGTATGCCACTGAGTAATCACTATATTTATTTCACTATATTTTATTTCCTTTTCTTTTTATATTTTTAGAATTTATTTTTATTTTCAAACAATCTTTAAGTATGTCAAATTCTGAGAAAAATAAAGGAAAAAGAAAATACTGCAGATTTTCTTATTCAAAAGAAACGTTGCAAGATGCTATGAACAGTGTTGATTTTTTTAATAATAATATATGAAATATATCTATTGAGAAAAAAATGAGATCTTCGTCTATTCTTTTTTCAAAAGAAAAAAACGAATTAAAACTTGGATAATTAACAAAGCAAAGTTGGAATTTCCAATACAAGTAATGTGCAAGATGTAATGCAATCTTTTCTAGAAAAAAATAATCGAAAAAATCCATTTGTAAATAGGCCTGATAGAAAATGAATGAATTTATTTTTGAAAAAACATCCTAAAAGTATCAGTATCAGAAACTAAAATATTATCTAAAATATTATCTAAAACTATCAAACTTACTAATACTTTGGTAAGCTAAGTTTATCAAAGTATATTCTTATTGAGATTAAAAAATTATATTTTTATTATGATTATATTATTATTAAATAATTATATTTTTAAATAATTATATTATAAAATTTATGATTATGCTTTCATTCAAGTCTAGAATTATAAAAATACATATTTTGAAGATTGAATAATAAATATATTATTATTACGTAAATAAAGATATATAAATATAATTATATAGAGAATCCATTTATTCAATAAACATTTTTGTTAAATCCAAATGTATATTTACTGAAATCTATGTATTCTTTTAAAAGGACTTGTCCTACTTGACTACTGGTCATTTACTAACGCATTGGTCATTAATTGAAACTTATCATTCACTAGTATCTTGTAATTTTTCACTTTTTTAATTAAAACTATCATTTTTGTCTTATTTTTTAAAGATAACTTATGATATTTTTAAAGATTAAATAACCAGCTATTATCTTTGAGTAATTTATTGTCTTTTCTCTTTTACATACGCACTCTCATTTCATGTTTGTATAATATCATGAATTTCTTATTTGTTCATTGATGTAGTGACCCTAATTATGCGTATAATTTTATAGTTAAGTAAAACATGAAGATATAAAAAATAAGAGAGAGTAATTTTTCGTATTTTTTATATTTTCATGTTTTATTTAACTATAAAATTATACGCATAATTGCTAATTTTATATTATAATTTAAATTTGTTTAACATTGATTCGATGCCAAACCATTTATATTGTTTACAATGTTGATTGTTATTATATTCTGAATATTAAAAGATATTATTCGGCTCATAATCTTTCTAGTTTATTATTATTAATTTTGTAAATCACTTTGATGAAAAATAATGATTAATTTTTAATCGATGGCGATATTGTTGTAAGATTTACAGCTGAGGAAACTTAGAATAACTACAGAATTAATTTTTTCTAAATAAAGAAGGATACCTAAAATATTTATATCGCTTCAGTTCGAGCTGAATGTCACATAATAGCAAAGAAAACTATCGTCTTTCCTCTAAAAAGTCAATATCAATTTCTATCTCAGATTGACGTGCTAAAGGAAGCGGGACCAAGAGGTGAGATTGTGACGCAAGTCTCATCTTCCCAGGACAAGCATCACGATGAACAAACGGCAAAGTGCGAACGGACACAATGGAGACAATGGCTAGCATGTATATCAGGTTTACATCATATTTCATGAAATATCACGCCCTTAAAGGTAACATGAAAATCAATTCGGCAATCAATCACCATTAATCTTCCATCAATCTCCATTTCACAGCGACTCTATCCATGGTAGCAGTCGGCACCGTCTACGGATGGACTACCACGTCGCTCTCACGACTCACATCCGGCGCCAGCGACGTTCCAATAAAGATAACCGACGATCAGGGCTCATGGATCGTATCGTTGACGGTGATCGGCTCTATGATCGGTCCGTTCCTCGGTGCCAGTCTTGCCGATCGATACGGCCGTAAGAAGTGCCTTTTGTTCGCAAGCGGTTTCTTCATCGTCGGCTGGACAATCGTTTTCTTCGCCCAGACTGTAGTTGCTCTTTACGTTTCTAGGATGATTCTTGGCATTGGCGTGGGCATCTCATACACTACCAATCCGATGTATGTATCGGAGGTCGCTGACGTCGAAATTAGAGGTGCTCTCGGTACTCTGATTGCCGTAAACGTATTCACTGGTTCCTTACTGACATGTAGTATTGGTCCGTGGGTATCGTACCACGTTCTGACAGGTATACTTCTCACGGTACCTATCTTATTTGTGATATGCTTCTCCTGGTTCCCCGAGACTCCTGCCTTCCTTGTGACCAGAGGTCGTAGAGCAGAAGCAACTAGGTCTCTAGCGTTCTTTAAAGGAATTCGCGATCGCGACGAAGCAAGGAGAGAATTAGAATACACTTTACGTAACGTTTTTATCGAAGACGTTTGCGATAATACTCCAGTGACTGGTCCTGGAGCTCGAACGGAACCCGTTAAGCGCAACTGGATGGGAAAACTGAAGCTGATGCTGTTGCCCAGTAACGCTCGAGCTCTCGGCATTATACTCAGTCTAATTGCTACGCAGCAACTCAGTGGAAACTTTAGCACTATACAGTATCTTGAAGTGCTCTTCAAGAAAGCAGCGATCGGCATCGATTCCAACGTGGCTACGATACTTGTGCTCGCGGTCGGCCTCATCTCATGCGGATTATCAACTGCGACCGTTGAAGGCGCGGGCAGACGTCCATTACTAATCGCCTCCACCCTGGGTTCTTCCATTACCCTAGCAATTCTTGCAATATACCTTATGCTAGACGAAAGAGGCATTGACGTATCAGCAGTAAATCTTCTTCCAGTGATCGATGTGATCATCTTTCAAGTGGCCTACCAGATTGGACTGGGTACTCTACCAAACGCGTTGATCGGAGAATTATTTCCTACTGAGGTGAAAGCGTTTGCCGGTGCCATTATCATCGTTTTTGACGGCGTGCTTGGTTTTATCGTATCCAAACTGTATCAGGTGATTGGCGATTGGTTGGGCGCCGACACCGTTTATTATTTCTTCGCGGGATCGTGTTTACTGGCGTTCGTGATGGTGATATTCACCGTGCCCGAGACCAAAGGTCGGACGTTCCGCGAAATTCAGGAACTTTTGGGAGGTAGGGAGAAGAAAAAAGAGGTCACCGAATGTTTGCAGGATCGAAATAGTATGGTATGACAAAAAAGAACATTTCGCACATCTTTACTGAACATGGTGCGAATTTACTAACGAGATAATGTCATCGGATATTCTTTTCAAAGCAATGAACATTAAAACGGCAATTACTTACTCGCAACTGTATATAAAATGTACATTTGCACGTTTTTCATGCAACAAAAAACAGGACGCAAAGGTGAAATGGCTTTTCGCTGTTTACCGCGATTTTTCTCGTATCTGCCAGCGGAAAATAAAGTGGTTTTTATTAATATCATTCTTGCTGCATAAATTTATCCTGATAGTTTCATTCGTGTTCCTTCAACTGTAAATATTTTTCGCCAGTATTTCCAAGATTATGTGGTTGTGTCGTGAAATGTATATTTATTTATTAAAACTCCACTATGAAGAACTGTCTTTATACAGCTTTTATTGTTTTTTTCACGCTGGATGTTAGGCGGATCGAATATTTAACGGGACGTCAAATTTCAGAATTTCTCATACATACAAGATAAAATATTTAAGTAAGGAAAACGGCGTGAGAGAGAAATAGAAATAAAAAGGTCTGGCAAGTAAAAATGTCTAGTAAACCCGCCGCATCTCTTATACGACAAGCGTAAAAATCATAGCTAGACGACGTTTAAACATTGAGAAAGAGAGAGAAAAAATGAAGAGAAAGAGAGAGAAAAAAAATGCTTGAAAAATCACGAGAATGTCGCAATTAAAGAACAAAAAGAAAGCGTGGGAAATCCTTCAGAATTCTGGTATATATTGTCAAGAAAGACGAACGTTTACATAACTACTGATTACACACACACACACACACACACACACACACACACACACACACACACACAAAATAAATATATATATATATTTTCGCATGTTGCATACTGTTTTATAAAATATATATTAAATATTCTATTAAATGTTATTCGTTATAAATATAATGTTTACGATAGTCTTTCAAATAATGCAATCAGTGAAGTATTATATCTGCACGATTATGATAAAACGCGATAGAAAAATACATTATATCTAGGAATTTTTTTATTTCATAAAAAACAATTCCTAGATATACGTGTATTTTTCATAAAAAAATCTTCAGGTGATGTTTTTTCCTCAATAAGTTTAGTCAAAGTGGTAAGTAAAAATTTCAATTTATAGAACATCTGGCATATGAAGATTTCGCACATAACCTTATTTTAGTGACGACGCGTGGCAGATAAAATATAAAAACAGCATTTTTTTATGAAACATATATTTTAAAATATAAAACAAAGAATTGGCTATCAGATTTCAATCGTGTTTTTTGCGTAAACAAAAATATCAAAAACGTATCATTTTTTTGCAAATAAAATTAAAAAAACAAATATTTTGTTGCAAATTTGTTGCAGAACAGTTTGCAACAAATATCAATATTCTTTAAATCGACTTAAAAAATCTTTACATTATATACAACAAAATGCCCATAAGGAGTAAAAAAGGCAATTAAAACAACATTAAAGCACGAGAAGAGTGCTTTATTGAATCAAAGAAAAATAAATATCAAAGTCAGTGAACAAATAATCATATTTTTAAAGAATAAAACAAATCTTACGTTATGTGATGCTATTCCGAAATTTCATTTTCTCTTTTTTGTATCAATGAAGCCACACGAGCGATGTGACTGACAGCAGACATTTCAATTTACTTCTCATATTACGTGCTATGCTACCGAGCATTATTTCGAGATCGCGGTATGCACCGTCCATTTATTCATTAAATAAAAAATTAATAAAGAATTACTTTATAAAATTATTAAATAAAAAATTAACAAAGGACTACGTTATAACATAATTATGTGCAAAAAAATTATAAAAAAGTATTGCACGTAGGAGAGACCGGGACTAATTATAGATTCACTTTTTAATTTCGAATTTTCAGACGAAAGAGACTTAAAAATAAACTCTGTTCAGTTATTATATACATGGGAAATTGATAGCTAGTATGAAAAAAATATATTTTTCTAATGTATTCATGTCCTAGTCCCGGGACTGGGATAGGATAACACATGATGGTACGGGGTAGTTTGACAATAAGGCGTTCAAGAAAAGCATGTTATCAGCGCCATTTGTGTAACATTATATTACATCTTTATATTACATCCTTGTTTTACATCTAATGAATGATGAAGATAGAATGACAAATAGCGCTAATAGCGTCTTGTCGAACGCAACCTAAAATTATTAAAATAATGTTTAATGTATTTTAAACTATATACGTATATATATATTTGACTATATATTAATAAAACTTTTATAAAAATATATTTTAAGTACAAAATACATTTCAAACATAAATATCGGTATTTAGTATAAATATAATAAAAAATCTAACTCTTTATATATTGAATCCTTTGTCACTAGATAAATAATAACAATTTATTTATAATAACAATAATAATAATAACAATTTTTCTAATAATCATTCTAATAGTCATTTAAAATTCTTGAAAAAATAAAATCTCCAAAAAACGAGTGGAACATTTCACTCCTTTTTTGAAATGAGATCACAGTGAATGACAGATTTCCTAGCCTAACAACGGTCAACTTTAACGATATTAATTAATATCTTGCTTCGTGGGACAGAGCTTTTTTTTATTAAATTCATTCGTTCAAAAACACGTCAAATAAGACTAGTTTCATCAAGATTGGACGTAACGGGTCTAAACTTAATATTTATCATTGAGGTAAATCTCTTTAAAGGAGTAAAATACTGCTATTCTTTTTCAAGAAGTGAAATATTGTCACTCTTTCAAAAGCAGCTGTATTTTCACTCTTTTAAATGGAAATTTCGGATAAACTTCCAATGCTCGATTACATGAATTTTGGCAGAAATATTCCAAATGACGTCTAATAAACGCCCTTAAATAGATTTTCACTGATAAGAAGATTTAATGTCAAAAATGTTTAAATAAAGTTATATACCGCCTGAATGGATTACCTTTATACAGCTCATTCCAAATCATTTCGAGTGACCTTGATGTTGATCTCCAAGAAGATCTATTTCATCTTTGTGCACTT
>Ga0157363_1000961_pt1 | contig 23044 bp, 26 predicted proteins | sample AttsexASBM1_FD_111477 | JGI IMG/M metagenome (GOLD analysis project Ga0157363, IMG submission 111477) | Fungus gardens microbial communities from leaf cutter ant in Ribeirão Preto, State of São Paulo, Brazil - Atta sexdens ASBM1 | ecosystem: Host-associated > Fungi > Mycelium > Unclassified ... | reverse complement strand
TTCGGGAGAAGCGCAGTCGACCGCGCGTTGAGGCACTGGAACTCTGGCTCCGACAAAAGCTGGCTTTGCTCCCCTCCCGCGCAAGACTGGCAGAGGCGATCCGCTATGCGTTGAACCGCTGGGGCGATCTTGTGCGGTTTATTGAGGACGGACGCATAGATCTCGACACCAATCCGGTGGAACGGGCCATTCGACCTGTCACGCTTGGCCGTAAGAATGCTTTGTTCGCGGGTAGCGAGGGCGGCGCCAACCGGTGGGCCATCGTGGCGTCCCTGATTGAAACGGCCAAGCTCAACGGCATTGAGCCGTTTGCATGGCTGCGTGCCGTGCTGACGCGCATGGTCGATGGACATCCAGCAGCCCGGATCAGCGAACTGCTTCCGTTTCCCCAAAGCGCCAACGGCTGATTGGGGGGGGGGAAGCAGAATGTCTGCTTCCGGTGGCGATGTCAGTGCCCTAAACCGTATCAGACCTTTCCTCATAGGCGTTGCCAAAGAAACGTTTCTTCTTAATGTAACTTGAAGATACATTGCGACACATATCGGACACTGTTACGGTCAGTAACCTTCGTATTTATCTGGGTGTTTCGACCATGGACAGCAATACATTTTTCCCGCCGCTTTCTACCACACCCCCCAATAATCAAATCCTTCACGGAGCAGTCGGTCTTTCTAATTCTGCTTCTCATGATCACCAATATGCTGCGCTTCCATCATCTCATGAGATGAAAGATCTGATTTCCGGATTATCGAACGGAGAAAGTGGCAAGATTGACCAGTTTCAGACAGCGGGAATTGATTACTGGAAGAACTCACAGCAGGTTCACGACATCATGCAGAATCTGCTCAAGGTCAGTGCCGATGTGAAACAGGATCCGCAAACATCACCTGACGCTGCTTCTGCGTCCACGCTCGACCAAAGTCAGACCAGTAGAGTTTTATCTTCAGACCTGTCTTCAACAGCATTGAATTCCAAAGTTCCGATCATGATGCGCGATGCTCTGGTCATAGATAATCCAATTTATGACCAGGGAGGTGTCGGAGGATCAACATGGTATTTTACTGGAAACCCATTTAATTACACCAACATTAATCCTATCCAGGGGTTTGATCCGAGTGGAGAAGTCCGTCATTATCTGTCTAATAACGGTTATACATGGGCTGACAACAATGCTTCGTATGAAGATGGAGCGGTGCCAAATATTCCTCAGCCCGGATATTCCAACAGCACAACCAACAAATATCTTCTTCAGGACTGGAGTCAGACGTCTGGGAATGCAATCTCGACCAAGTTACTCGGGCATGTCTTTACCCCCCAGGAGAATTCCGACTGGGTCAGCGTTATTACGCAGGACGTCAAACATAACGGCTGGCTGATTCCACGGGTCTGGTTGCAGATCTATGATACCGTTGCCCACTACCCTGAGGTTCAGTCAGATCTGAATAATTTTCAGGCGCAGATTCTGGATCGCACGTCAGCAAATTTTGACATGCAGTGGACGAACTGGGCGCAGGACACCATGGCGCATGGATATTCGCTGGATCAAATGCGCTCCAATCTTGCTCATAGTGACGCGGCCACTGCGGCCCTGAATAATTTCCAGGTTCAGATCCTGGGTCGCACGTCGGCGAATTTTGATACACAATGGACGAACTGGGCAGAAGATACCATGGCCCATGGAGATTCTCTGGATCAAATGCGCTCCAACATCGCCCATAGCGACGCGGCCACCTCGAAATTGATTAGTCTCTACCAGAAAGACGCATCCGCAGTTCCGACAGAAGCGGATATTAATACGCAGGAAGACAAGCTTGCTTCGGGCACGAGCTTTTCGTCCCTTGAGCAATCCTTCGCGTACAGTGCCGAAACACGCACGGCGGCCACAGCTCTCATCCAACGGGAAAGCGGGATCATGGCCCCTTCCACGTCCTTGGTGGACTATTTTTCCCAGCAGATTGCAGGCGGCAAAAGCTACAGCGACATGGTCGTGACATTTGCCTATGGGGGCGAAGTCAGAGGTGCGGCGACCGCTCTGATCCAGCGTGAGAGCGGGATCACGGCTCCCTCCACGTCCTTGGTGGACTATTTTTCCCAGCAGATTGCAGGCGGCAAAAGCTACAGCGACATGGTCGTGACGTTTGCTTACGGCGGCGAGGTCAGAGGTGCGGCCACAGCTCTCATCCAGCGGGAAAGCGGGATCACGGCCCCTTCCACGTCCTTGGTGGACTATTTCTCCCAGCAGATTGCAGGCGGCAAAAGCTACAGCGACATGGTCGTGACGTTCGCTTACGGCGGCGAGGTCAGAGGCGCGGCTACGGCCATTATTCAAAATGAGGCGGATATTCAGGCCCCCAGCAGCGGTCTTCTGGATTATTTTTCGCAGAGGATCGCAAGTGGAAAATCCCTTCAGGATATGAAGCTCTCTTTTGCCTATGGGAACGAAGTTACGACAGCCTTGGGAGAAAGCTACAGCTTTTTCCTTGGCCATTCGATTGATCAGTCTGGGCTCTCTGCCTGGCAGAGTGCAATTGCGAATGGGGAGAGTCTGACCACTGTCTATTCGGCAGTGGCGCAATCACCGGAGGCATGGGCGCAATTGCGGAACGTGTACGCTGACTGGGGGCAGGTTCCGCCAACAGACGATCAGCTGAAAACGGCTGGCCAAGCGATGTTCAACCTTCATGCCGCCTGGATCATCGCAAAGGACCAGACGGCCGACCAGCTTCAGGCCGAAGCGGCCCAGTATCAGGCTTTGTCGGGCACGGCCTCTTATGACGAAATTCTGAACAGCATCGCATCGTCACAGACTGAAGCGACGGCAGTTATGGCCAGCGAACTCTCTGACCCTATGGCCAATGCCGCACTCACTTCAGAGAGTGTTCGACAGGTTGAAAACCAGGGCGGAGCACAGGTTACCGAAACTTCGGTAGATCAGGCCGACGTCCGGAATAATCTGCATGACATCGAGCAGCAGAATAAAAACTGTAACGACGGAAACGTTTTTCGAGATGCCCATACGATTTTTGTGAACAACACGGACATTGCAAATGCGGCCCAAAAACCAGGTATGACGTTAAGCGGAAAGCCCGTTGACCCAAAATATCAGAACGGGATCCAGTGGTGGTCAAAGGGCGGCGGGATCAAGACGCAGGGCGAACCGTATGAGATCTGGGTGGCAAACAAGCTCCAGCCAGACGGCTATATCTGGCTGGCCGACTATAAAAACAACTGGGAAGCATTCGATCAATGGAATGAAGCCAGCCGAGATGCAGTGAGTGACAAGACGCTGGATATGCAGGCTACCACCTATGCCAACCCGAACCGGGTCGAAGCGCGTGTTGTCACAAATGTCGAGCAGATGCTGCGATATCAATCTGGAGGCGGCGAGATAATTGATCCAAGCGTTGCCCAAGCGAAAGGCATTCCCACAGATCTCCGCTTTCTAAAGGGTGACATCGATACCTATACGCTTTCACTCGGAGTCCCTAGAGAACCGACGGAAGGGCAATGGGAGGCATTGTGCAAAGCCTATCAGATCGCCAAAGACCGGGTTGCAGAGGAATCCCTTGAACAGAAGCGCCCTCTCTCCATCAATTTTGATATTACGGATATCGCGTGATCATGCAGCAGTTTCCCATTCGTAGACAGAAGCGAGCAGATGTCTTCCGGGCGAAAAAATATCTTGCGATCGAGTGCCAAGAGATCTGGGGCGGGTCACATTTTTCCCGCACAGGCTGGTCGAGCTATATAGACCGCGCTGGCGCGACACCGGAATGGATCGGAGAAAACTTCCGCAAGTCCATCCAGTCGAGTGAATACTTCAAGACTCCCGGCGTGCCGTTTCCTCGGGAAACAATCGCCAAAGTCAATGCTGAATGCGGCCCGTTGAGATTGGCTTTCTGGGGAAAACTTGCTGAAGCGTTCAGATTCAAAGACGGGAGAGCAGCGAGCGCGAAAACTGCCATGGTGTTTGGGTGCTGGGATTACGAATTAACGGATCAGATCGAGTTGAGGGCAAGCAAGGGTCGAGGAGGTGGTCATTCAGGCTGGCTGCAAGGCGAGGATCAGGGAACAGTCTTCCATGTCTCCATCAACGCCTCGAACGAAGAGCTGGGAAACGTCATTATCCAGGCCCTCAATGCGTGTAAGCCGAACTATCTTTAACATGTGACAACGTCTGCTTTGGGGCAAGCGTGGTTGTACTGCTGTGTTCGTGATGAGGCGTAAGCAGCCGTCAATCGTGCAATTCTCGGACGCTTACGGATCAGAAGCCACGGAAGCAGTCGAAAACAGCGACCAGTCGCGTACCAGTACGGTACCGGTCGCGGATTTCGAAAACAGAAGGGAAGAAGGTAGGAAGGTAAGAAAGGAAGAAGGTAATACCTCTCTCACTTCGTTCGAGAGTGAGCGCGCGCAAAATCCGAAGTCTGAAAAATCGAAGCGGGCTTGCCGCCTCCCTGCCGACTGGCAGCCATCGCCTGAGATGGCAGAATTTGCTCGATCAAACGGCGTCGATCCTGAGCGAACAGCGGCAGTTTTCCGGGATTATTGGGTTGGTGTACCCGACCCCAAGGGCCGCAAAGTCGACTGGAGCGCGACGTGGCGGAACTGGGTTCGGCGTGAAGACGGCATGCAGCCAAACCCGCAGCGGACTGCGCCTTCCGAGCGCCGAATTGCCGTCAACGCCGCATGGGCCGGAGTGCCCGACATTGAGGGAGTCTGAGCCATGAGCATCGCAACCCATCGCCCCACAGCCGTCGTCATCGCCCCCACTTTCTCGCCAGCTTCCGGGGATCTCAAATCCCTGATCGAGGCTAAGCGCGAAGGCTACCTCTGGCGCTCCGACCTTACGCCGGATCGCATCCGTGCCGTCCGCAAACAGCTCTCCGATGCCGAGCGCGCCTGCCTTCAACCCAACCCCGTCGTGGTCGCATCTTGGCTCAAGGGGCTGGCGCAACTGGTGAGCAACGGCCCCGCCGATCCGGATGAAGCCGCAACACGAACCCGAGCGATTTTTGAGGTCTGTTCCGACATTCCCGCTGGAGCCTGGACCCCAGCAACCCGCGTCGCATGGACCCGCCAGCCGCCGCGCAATGGCTACCCGGTCGGATCACGCTGGCCTGCACCGGGCGAACTCTACACCCACCTGCTCCCGTTTGCTGAGGCAATCCGCGCCGAAGTGGCTGGGCTACGGGAGATCCTCGCAATGGCGGAAACGCCTCAAGAGCCGGAGCGCAAGCGGCCGGATCGGGCGGAACTGGCTCGGGCTGGTGCTTTGGCTGATGCGGTGATCAGGGAACTTCGTGCGGCAGAGTGAGATATGTACCCACCTCCAGCATAGCACTGAGAGCTTCGACGTTTGCCGTAGAGTGCAGTGCAGAGTTTTTGCTACATATCTCACCATCAAGCATCAAAAACGCTCTGTACGGCGAAATACATTGCCTGCATTAGGCAGATGAGTTACAAAAGCTCCAGAAACGAGAAAAGGGCAGGATTCGGCCCCTGCCCTTTTCAATTCCACAAGCGACTGAACCGCCAGTGGAAATGCCCATTCATGTGTAGCACAGTTATTCTGCGCTATTCAGTTGGCATCGGTCAAGGCGGTTCTTCATTTCTTTATTTAGAAGGAAGAGACCCTTTTATGACCAAAAACAACCGAAAACCCTCGAAAAAACTGACCGATCTGGACGCGCAAATTATCATCGCGCGACTGGCGACGAAGGAATATCAGAACCGCATTGCGGCTGATTTCGACGTTAATCCCGGACGGATTTCCGAGATTAAGACCGGGAAAGCTTTTCCTGATCTTCAGCGTCCTTGGGGGTGATTTTATCGGGGCGGCCTCTGAGGCCGCCCCTCCCGTTTATCGGAAGGGGCAACTTGTTGATTTACCAACAGAGTTTCAGATATAGTGCTTCATGTTCATCAAGTAGAGAAACAATAGTGTAATTATACCCTCTGCTTGTCTTATATGAAACGGTCTTATCCTCAAGAAACTTTATTACATCAATATAGCTTCTGCCGTTGGTGTGATTTAATATACATTTACTCATAAACTACCTCGTTTTGATTTAAATTAACTCCGATCATTCGAAGCCCCGAATTGATTCTCAATTCGGCGGAGCGATGTTAAACAGAAATCATCTGCATGAATATAGAAAGCCGCCCCGAAGGGCGGCTCTACAGTCAGGCCGGAACGGTACTTCTCTTGATGGCGGTATGGGGGAAAAGCCCCAGAAACCGCTCTTTTCGCTGTCGAGCGTAAGGCGTTTTCGGGGTGTAATCGTTGATCTCGTACCACATGTCCGCGTCTTCCTGAGACTGCGGGACGCCTGACCACCGCATTGCTTCCCAGCGGTCCATGGTCGTCATCAAGATCGGGTCCGATGTGATGAACGAGGCTTTGGTTGCCAGGCGCTCCTTCTGGCGTTCTATCGTATCGAGCGGCACATATTCCATGACTTCGGAACCCTTTCCCACCGTGGGGCGCGCCTCCATCTGCATCAGGTCCGGATCAATCTTCGCGCCCGGAACAAGCTGGGCGAGCTTTGCGAGCCCCTTCGGCAGGACCTTCACCGTGTCGCGGGTCTTTTCCTCGCCGTTCGGGTCCGTGTAGGTGGCGATCTTGTGCCAGAGATACCCGGCGTCGATCTTGGCCTGATAGGCAAGCCAGTTTTTCGCGTTGTTCCGACGATAGATCCACTGCGACGTGGCCATGAACGCGATCAGAGTCTTGGGTTTAACTTGCAGGATTTTTGCCGCTTCCGTTAGTCCATATGAGCCGTCTGCTGTGCAGATTCGGTCGAGGGCGGCGGCCTTGGGCGCAGCTGCGTCGATCAGGGCTTTCTGGCGTTCGATTTCCTCCTGCTGGTCCAAAGCGAGCATGAGGGCTTCGCGCATGGTGGTCGGGGCTTTGAAGGTTGGTGCGGCTTCCAGTTCCATCCAGCGGCGGACGATCTTGAGGCGGAGATCCGAGCGATATCCGGCTACGAGGGTGATGGTTAGGTCTTTGGGGAGGGCGTATTCCTCGTATTCCTGCCCATTTTGGGGGTGTGTCCAAGTTTGGACATACCCCTTTTCGTCTAGTTTTAGGTCTGCGAGCATTTTCTCAACATCACGCCGAACGTGCTGATGATTTTTCCCCGTCAGTTCCGCGATCTCACGGGAGGACATGGTGACGGCGATATTGGTGAGTGGCGCGCTCATGCTTCGTCTCCCTTCACCATGATGGGCGTGATCGTCACGGAAAACTTCCGATCGAACAGAAGACGAAAAGTCGCAATTGTGGTATAGATGGCTTTAGCCATGGCCGGGTACTCTCCGGTTGGTGGTTAGGGCCGCTTGCGAGGTGCGAACTCGCTTGCGGTCCGGACTATATGCGCGTATATAGTTCTCATGTCAACACTTTTTACGCGCAAAAAGATGGGCCGCCCCCGAGTTGAGAGCGAGGAGATTCGCTCTCGTGTCCAGCAGCCTTTACTTGGGGGTCTGGACGCATGGGCTGAAGCTCACGGCATCCCCCGAGCTGAGGCAGCACGCCGTCTTATCGATTTAGGTCTGGCCGCGTATGAATTCGCTCAGGCTTCTTCGGAAATCGACAGAGATCGCGCTCGCTCAAAATTGCTGGAGAAATTGGGTCAATCCCGGGCTGGTAGCTGAAACGCGGAGAGAGCACTGATATTTTGCCTGATCCAGAAGGGGCTTGAGGCGAGTAAAGACGGCTAGCCTCGCCATTCAATCTCCGGCATGTTGCGGGGTGTGAATGGAGGGAATTCAGAATGGGAAGTATTTCGCCCGTACATTGGCTAATCATCATAGTCTCGGCGTGGTGCTTGATAGCCTCGACATTGGCAGTCGTGCGCATTCTGAGGAGGATGGGCTACTCGGGTTGGTGGTCCCTTTTGATGTTCATCTGGCCGCTCTGGATCATTGGCCTCGTGAAGCTATCAAAAGCAGACTGGCCCGCTCTGCGTCGGTGATCAATCCTTGGGCCGAAGTGCGGCGGTTACTTCTTCACCGCGTCTTTGATTGAGACGATCACGTCCTTGATCGATGAGCAGGCGTCGTAGATGGATTTTGCGAGGGCTGTGCCCTCCACCTTATCGGCCTCACTGGAGGCTGCCTGTACCGATGACATTTTCATGAGACCCCAGAAGATGCTCATCGGAATAAAGGCCATGAGGATGAAGACGGCATCGACTGCAATAAGCGCCTTCCACCCCCCTCCTTGCTCAAGGATAGTTATTTTGTCGGAAGACAAATAACGATCAATGCAAGTAATTAAAAAACCAAGATAGGTTATACTTGTAACAAGGCCGATACAGAACAAAGTCCGCCTCTGCCAACGTTTTTCGGCCTTGTCCGCCAAATCGGCTGCTTTATCTTCATCATTTGCCGGTCGGGCTGGCAGATTCTTGCTATCAATTGGGTAGAGGTCTTGGTCTTGCGGTCCGGGTGCGTCTAACTTTTCCAAGGCGGACATTTTCAGTATTTATCACACTCAAGGCCAAGATTATCCAAGCGATAGCCCATCGCTTCAAGTGACACACCGAAGCGTTGGGCCATTTCCCATTGAGATAGTCCCTCGCGGAGGAATTGCTCAACCTTTGCTTTGGACATCAGAAGTTCCGCAGCAAATTTGTTTGCTGAAATCTCTTCTGGTTCACGACGTCTAAGCTGCTCAGCGGTATCGCGAGCACGATCTCCATGGCCCATAAAATAGTGACCAAGTTCGTGAGCAAAAGTGAACTTTTGGTGGTTCTCAGATCGTGATCTGTTAATCTCAATGACGGGATTGCCGTTGTTCTGCCTAAACCAGCCGCTCGCGCCGTCCCCGTGCGGCACAAGATCCCTTACTTCGATGCCTTGAATCTGAGCGATCCGGTTCAGATCGATTTCATCGTCATCAACCATTCCAAAATGTTCGAGGATACGATGGGCAACAGCGCGCTCATACATAGATAATCCTCCATTCATAGAATCCAGAAACAAAACAAGACACCGTAAACGCCGCGCGCGGCAAGCGGTTTTCCGGCGGCCGTTTACATGCGTAATGTGGCCATGGCAAGCTCGCCACACAACTGACGTAGGTTATAACACTATCCTCGGGAAACCTTACGGTATCCTGTTACCGGTTTCGCTTGTGCCAAACCCGGCCTGATGATAGGTTGGGCCTATGAAAGAACCCCCTGCCAACAGCGGTAAGCAGCGGAAGAAAATGCCTGTTGGTCGGCCGTTTCAGAAAGGCCACAGCGGCAATCCTTCGGGCCTTCCAAAAGACATTCGCGAAGTCATAGCCCTCGCCCGCTCTCACACGGTCACAGCAATTACAGCGCTTGCTGAAATTGCTGGCAGCCCGGCCTCTCCTGAAAGTGCCCGCGTGTCTGCTGCGAATGCCCTACTCGACCGTGCCTGGGGTAAAGCGAAAGAGACTGTCGAGATCAGCGGACAGGATGGCGCCCCGCTCGGCCTTGTCGTGACCGTGGTTCGCCCGAGTGAGTGAGGTCCAGTTCCCTGAGAGCCTCGCCTTCCTGTTCGAGCCCGCGCGCTACAAGGTCGCGTATGGTGGCCGAGGGTCGGGCAAGTCTTGGGGCATGGCGCTTGCTCTGCTGATCCAAGGTGCTGAGAAACCGATCCGCGTTCTGTGTGCGCGAGAGTTTCAGAAGTCTATTTCTGACTCTGTTCACTCGCTGCTGGCTGACCATATTGCGCGTAATCCCGCCCTGGCGAGTTTCTACACGGTCCAGAACACGACGATCATCGGGCGCAACGGGACGGAGTTCATCTTCGCAGGCCTTCGCCATAACATCGCATCGATCAAGTCCATCGAAGGCATAGACCGCTGCTGGATCGAGGAAGCGCAGACGATCACCAAAGGCAGCCTCGACGTCCTTATCCCGACGATCCGAAAGGAAGGCTCTGAGATCTGGCTTGGCTTTAACCCAGAGCTTGCCGAGGATGAAGTCTATCGTCGGTTTGTTCTAAATCCTCCTCGCAATGCCATTGTTCGGAAGGTGAACTGGGATCAGAACCCGTTCTTCCCTGCCGTGTTGCGCGAAGAAATGGAGCAGCTCAAGACGACGGATTACGACGCATGGCTGAACGTCTGGCAGGGCAATCCGAAGCAAGTGCTTGAAGGCGCGATCTATGCGAGCGAGATCCGGCAAGCCACAGACGAGCAGCGCATTTGCCGCGTGGAATATGATCCGTCTGCGCCTGTCTTCACGGCCTGGGATCTGGGATGGTCAGACATGACCAGCATTTGGTTCTGGCAGAAGATCGGCTTCGATATCCGTGTGATCGACTTCTATCAGAACCGGATGGAAGGCCTCGACCATTATGTCGGCGTGCTGGAGCGGCGCGGCTACAAGTACGAGCGGCATTTCCTCCCGCATGATGCTAATCAAGGCCAGCTCTCGGCGGCCGGGAAAACGATTGCGGCCCAACTGCGTGCGCGTGGGATGCCGATCACGGTTCTGCCTCAGCTTCCCATATCGGCAGGAATAAGCGCGGCTCGCACCCTATTCCCTCGCGTGTGGTTTGATGAGCAGGCCACAGCGGACGGAATGAACGCTTTGCGACGGTACCGCTACGATGTGGACCAGCAGACGGGGCAATTCAGCAAGAAGCCGCTGCACGATGATGCCTCACATGGCGCGGATGCCTTCCGGCAATTGGCTGTGGCGATCAATGACCCGAAACCACGAGCAGAACGCAAGCCAATCGCACGCCCATCGTTCATAGGAACAAATGCGGGTTGGATGGGTATGTAATCGGCCTAACCTGTCGAATTTGGTTGTACTGACGGAATCTCGTGTGGTATTTAGATACCTCATGAGCGCACGCCTCCAAGAAACAAATGACGTCCTCCACGAAGTTCAAGAGCGGTTCGAAGCCGCTCGCGATTTCGAGGCGCAATGGCGTAAACGCGCGCTTGAGGATCTGCGCTTCTTCCATGCGGACGCGTACAATCACGCGCAGTGGGATAGCGCCGTATATCAAGCCCGCGCGGGCACCTTTGGCGGCTCTCCTCGTCCATGCCTGACGATAAACAAAACCCAACAGCACGTCTTCCAGATCGAGAACGATGCGCGTCAGTCCCAGATGGGGATGAAGGTCAATGCGACCGGCTTTGGATCGACCGAAAAAGCGGCGGACGTGATTGAGGGCATTATCCGCCATATCGAGTATCAGTCGAACGCTCAGCAGAACGCCTATAACTGCGCTATTCAAGGGCAAGTTCGGCAGGGCATGGGCTGGGTCCATATCGTCACAGACTACGTGCGTGGGCAAGACAGCTTCGATCAGGACTTCTTCATCAAGTCCGTGCCTGACCCACGCTCAGTCTATTCAGATCCGAACACGCAAGAGCCCGATCATTCGGACATGCAGTGGGCGATGATCGTTGAGGAAATGCCGCGCGCTGAGTTCGAGCGGCTGTATCCCGGGCATGACGACATCAAGGGCGCGCCGCTTTCAATCGCGACGGACAGTGATGATCGGACGGATGCGACCGAGCGCGATATTGTGCGGGTGTTTCGCTACTATCGAAAGAGCGAAGAGAAAGACACGCTCTGGGCCTGTCCGATCCCGCAGCCGGACGGTTCCGTCGTCACGCAACCGATGCGCGAGAGCGATATGGCTCCTGAAATGGTAGAGATGTGCCGGGAGTTGAAGGCGCAGTCTCGACCAATCACGCGCCCGCAGGTTGAGTTCTTCCTGATCGCGGGGAATGAGGTCATTTCTTCCGGCCTGACCGTGTTCCAGCATATTCCGCTGGTGCCATTTGTCGGCGTCGAAAGCGTGATCGATGGGCGCCTTGACCGCTGTGGCTTGGTCCGCTCCCTCATCGATCCACAGCGCATGTTCAATTACAGCGCGTCGGCGTTCGTGGAGAGCATCGCCACACAGACGAAATCGCCCTGGCTGGTCGATGAGCGGTCTATTGAGGGATACGAGAACCAGTGGGCCAGCGCGAACACGTCCAATCAGGCATGGTTGCCGTATCGCTCCATAGATCCGGACACATCAGAAGCATTGCAGCCGCCGCAGCGTCTTGACCCGCCAACCGGCAGCACTGGCCACATGCAGGCCATGCAGAACGCCGATCTGCAAATGCAGATGGTCACGGGTCAATATCAGGCTGAGATGGGCGCGCCGGGGAATGAGCGATCAGGCCGCGCCATTAACGAACGCCAGCGACAATCCGACACAGCGAACTATCATTACACCGACAATCAGGGCATGGCGCTTCGTCTCTTGGGCCGCATCCTGATTGCCGCCATTCCGCTTGTGTACGACACGGCCCGCGCTGTTCAGGTCCTCGGTATGGATGGCCAGCAGTCGAGCGCGATTATTGATCCGCAATCACCTCAGGCCGCTCAGGTTGTTCTGCCGCCCGGTCCAGATGGGCAGCCCACTCAACCTCAGCAGAACCTGACGTTCGAGCAGCAGCTTGCCCAAGAAGGCGCGATCCTCGCGGTCAACCCGACAATCGGGCGCTACGACGTTGAAGCGGACGTTGGCCCCGCCTTTGCAACGCGCCGGCAGGACACGTTCAATTCCCTAATGCAGGTGTTGCAGGCCAATCCTGCCATCATGGGGCAGATCGGGGACCTGTTCTTCAAGGCTGCGGACTTCCCGCTTGCTGACGAAATTGCTGACCGCCTCAAACCCGCATCTGATGATCCGCGTCTTGGACAGGCGGAGCAGACGATCCAGCAGCTCCAGACGCAGTTGCAGCAGGTCACGCAGAAGCTGAGCGACAAGCAGCAGGACTTCGATCTTCGGGCCAATAAACAGCGCCATGATCAGGTCATTGATCTGATGGACGCCGACACGAAGAAGCGTGAACAACAGACGGATGAGATGGCAGCGATTGGCTCAATCTCTCCCGAAAGTCTCAAGCCAGTTCTGGAGAACCTGATCCACACGATACTTGTCGAGCAGGGGATGCCGAACACGCCGGTGCCAGAGGTGAACCCGCAACCTCTCGAGCGCCTCCCATCGACTAATCCCCCAGGTGGGCCAATCCACGCACCTAACCCAGTGACAGGAGCCATTGAGGCATGAGCGAAACCCTAGAAGCCCCCATTGTCGAGACGCCAGAAGCCCCGACCGATCGTTTTGCGGGCGTGGATTTCGGCAGCGAGACGCAGACCGAGACGCCAGCTCCGCAGGGAGAGCAGGCAGCCGGTGCACAGTCCAAGCCTGAGCAAGAAGAAAAGACCGAGCCACAAGAGCCAAGCTGGTACGTCAAACGCATCGGGAGCGTCACGGCAAAGCGCAAGGAGGCCGAGGAACGCGCATCCCGCGCCGAGCAGGAGCTTGCTGAATACAAGCGCGCCCTCGCCGCTTCGCGTAGTGAGGGGGAGCAGGAACCCGAACTGACGCCTGACCAGATCCGTCAGCAGGAGCGCGAGAACTTTGCACGCCAGCAGGCACAACAGGCTGAGGCGCAGGACTTTGGATCAGCTACGCAGCGCGTGGCGCAATCCCTCACTGAATTGCATGGTGCAGAGGCGATCCAGACGGCAACACAGTCGCTCGTAGCGCGTGCTGGGCTCGATTTTGCTAACAAGTCACACCAGCAGATCATTCGCGACATATCGGAGTTGCCGAACAGTGGCGCGGTGTATTATGCTCTCGCCAACGATCCAGATGCGGCAAGTGAACTACTCGAAGCTCCCGAGCGCAAGCAGTTCGCCATGCTCCAGAGGTTTGCTGACAAGGTGCCCGCAAAGGCGCAGGAACAGGCTGCACAACCTGCTCCTCGGGCCGCCCCGGCCATCTCGAAAGCGCCACCTCCTGTCGCCGCAACGTCTGGTTCTGGACGGGCGACCTCAAGCCGCTCGATTTATGATGGCGATCTTAGCATGGAAGACTACATCAAGCTGAGATCCAAGAAGTAAGCCGAAGGGCTCTAAGCTGGCGTTTCCCGGTGTCGCATAACCGGGCGCTGACTGGCGCGATAGCCATGGGTGGTTTCCGGTCGTAACCGGCATACGTTCTGGCGATGCCGAGAGCGGGTCATGAGGCGCAAGAGCGCCATGTGTGAAAGCTCTACCCGTGGCAAACAATCTGATCAACAACAGCATGATCACGCGCGAAGCGCTCATGCTCCGCCGCAATACCAACGATTTCATTCAGAACGTTTCGCGCGAATATCAGGACCAGTTCGCGCAGCGTGGTGCCAAGATCGGCGACACGATCAACGTCCGCCTGCCGAACGATTATGTCGTTCAGGACGGTCCGATCGTGAACCCGGAAGCGACCGCCGAGCGCTCCATTCCGCTGACGATCAACTTCCGCAAGAACGTCCCGATGTCCTTCTCCACGCAGGAGCGGACCTTGAACATGGACGACTTCTCGGGGCGTTACATTGCTCCAGCGGTGAACGCTCTTGTCGGTCAGGTTGCATCTGATGCCATGACGCTCGCGCTTCAGGCGTCCAACATGGTCATCAATACCGATGGCGACGGCAATCTGATCGCACCGTCTTCTCAGACATGGCTACAGGCCAAGGCCATTCTGACCGCCTGCAACACGCCGCTCGATGACCGCTTTGCTGTTCTGGACCCCATGACCGACGCCAATACGGTTTCGGGCATGATGGGCATGTTCAACCCGGGCAACACGGTGTCACGCCAGACGACTGACGGTCAGATGGGTTCGAAAATCCTTGGTGTCCGTGAGTGGATGCAGGATCAGACCGTCACGATCAGCCAGACCGGCTCTTATGACGGCAAGGCCACAGCAACCGGCACATATGGAAATTACACGCCGAATGGTGCGCCCGTTACGACGATCTCGTCCAGCGCGTCCCCGCATTCGTCTGTGCTGACAGTCTCTGCAATCAACGGCACGCTGAAGGCTGGCGATATCATCACGATTGCCGGGGTGAACCGCATCAACCGCATCAACAAGAACAGCCTGCACATTGCACAGCAGTTCGTTGTTCTGGCTGACTGCGCTTCTGGTGCAACCTCTATTCCACTGTCTCCGGCGATTATCCCGCCCGGTGCGAACGGCCCGGTTCCGTATCAGACCGTTGACGCAGCACCTGCTGCCGATGCGGCAATCACGCTCGTGGCTCCAGCAAACTCCATTATCCGCCGCAACATGCTCTACAGCAAGCGCGCCATGACTCTCGCGACTGTTGATCTGGAAATGGTGGATCGTGGTGTTGTGGACTGTGGCCGCGCATCGCTTGACGGCATCAGTCTGCGCACCCTGACCTACTACAACGGTTCGGACGATACCCGCGCAACGCGTCTCGACGTGCTGTACGGGATCGGGATGCTGCGTCCTGACTGGTGCGTCATCGTGCCTGAGTTGGTCGGCTAATGAAGCACTACCCGCGCACCCTCGTTGCTCCTGATGGCTACACAACAGTGACCGTTCAGAACGAGGAACAGGAGGCGCGGGTACGTGCCCGTTTTGAGGGGCGCTCCGAGCCAGAAGGTAAGGATGCTTTTCCCAAGCCCATCATGAGACGCAAAGGGCGCACTCCCAATGTCCGGAAGCCTTAACGGAACGCCCGGAGCTTCAGGCTACCTCGTTTCCGATCTTATCAGCATGGCCCTTCGTCAGATTGGGATTGGCGCAATGGGCACGACCGCCAGCGCTCCCGATCTCAGTGACGGTGTCATGCATCTCAACATGATGTTGGCCCAGTGGCAGCGGAAACGCTGGCTGGTACCTAACCTCATCGATCGGGCGTTCATGTCGACTGGCAAAAGCGTCTATTACGTTGGGCCCGGGGGCGATCTCGATATTCCGGTACGGCCAGACAAGGTCGAAGCAGCTTATGCGCGCTTGCTGAATGGCGCCCCACAATCCGTAAGTGGGCAGTTTAGTCAATCCGACTTCGACGGAGATTTTCTCGTTTCTGAAGACGGTCTGAATGCAGGCGTCCAGCCCATCGATTACGGCCTCGAAATTATCCAGTCCTACGAGGATTATGCTGGTCTCGGCCTTAAGGCACTCAGGTCATGGCCCAACTACGCCTATTATAATCCCGCGTTTCCAATGGGTGAGTTCAGACCCTGGCCTATTTCTGCGCCAGATATTTGGGAATTCCATATCGTCTTCAAGTCTCCTTTGCCTTCAAGTGTCGCGCTCACGGACGCCATTAATCTGCCTCCTGAATATTGGGACGCGATTATGTGGACGCTCGCGGCGAGAATGGCTCCGTCTTATGGGCAGGAAGCCAGTCCGACAGTGGTAGCGAATGCCAAAGCTGCACTCACCACGATCAGAGCGTCAAACACTCAGGTGCCAACGCTCGGGATGCCCGCCATCCTTACCCCAATCAACAATCCATTCTATTGGCCCGGTCTGGAGATCCAGAGACTATGACGCTCCCCGCTCTGGAGAAGATTGTATCTCTTCCGTCCCTAAAATCCTTCCTGAACGTTCTGCTGCAAAATGCTCCGGACGGGACATTGTCCGCTCCTGGTGTGGCGTTTACGAATGACCAATCCTCTGGTTTGTGCCGAAACGAAGATGGCTCGATTTCCATAGTCAGCCAGGGCAAGTCATCGCTTCAGATCAATGCTGACGGCAGCTTGAGCGCGCTTGTCCCGTCTCTGGGGCTGAACGTCACGCTGGCCGGAAAGATGAAGCAGCTTGTCATGGTGACAGACTTCGGTGTCGTGCACGACCCGAACGGAGAGAACGTCACGGCGAATTCGATTGCCTATCTTAACGCCATTACCATGACCAGCGGACATGCGCGGCTCCATCACCCCCAGAATATCACTGTCGTGCTGAACCCCATGATCTTCAAGACCCCGATCCATCTGGAATTGGCTGGTACGATCATGCTGGCACGGGATACGAATGCTTCCATCATCGAGCTGCAATCCAGCAACATTGTAATTGATGGTCTTGGGACGGGCGTTCTAGATGGCAATCGTACAGGTCAGGTTGGCGGCGTTGGAACGGCTCTTGCCGGCATCACAGCCAACTGCACATCCACAAGCGTTGCGATGCCATTACCGCCTGCCGACCCCATTGCGATCAGCAGCATTAGAATCCGAAATTTGAAAATCAAAAGCGTCTTCAACTGGCCGATCAGCTTGGGATTTATTTCTGACTGCCGCGTGGAGGGTTGCACGTTCTATGACAGCATGTCGTCTCCACAGTTCATTTTCAGCGCAGACAACTGCTGGTTCACCCATAATCACGTCTACGATATCACAGATGGCGGTTTTGTTTTCTACCAGGGAAACCGTCACTGCGGGGCAATTGGTAACATTATCCATGATTGCCATGACGGCATCGGCGTGTATTGCGACAACGACCAAATGTCGGCAGACATGTTCATCACCATCCAAGGAAATATTGTCTACAATAACCGTGACAGTGGCATTGGCCTAACAACAGGGGGGGGCAATCCCGTGCTGCTTCAGCAGCGGGTTATTGTGTCCGGGAATGTCCTTGCCAACAACAATACAGGTGGACGTAGCGGCGGCGGATCGATCGGCATTGTCGGCGCTCAGGGCGTATTGATTGACGGCAACATGATCTTTGGCGATGGTTCCAACGGAACAGGAGCCGACCCGTCTTATTCCATTTTCGTGGATGGCGTTTCGTCTTTTGTGACAATCCAGAACAACATTATTGGCGATTGCGGAAATGCCAACGCATTAGGTGTTGGTATCTGGCTTGCGTCTCCCAACAATTGTGCGGTGATCAACAACGGCTTCTACTGCACCCAAGGTGCCAGCGGTGTCATGAAGGCGGGTATCGGTGGTGGCTTTGGGGCTGCTGGTATCTATCGTGACAACTACACAATGGGCGCAATCAACGGCTATCTGGACCAGGTCAATAAACCTGCCGATCTGCTGATGCAGCAGCGTCAAAGCAATGGGTCTCTGGCTATTTCCAACGGCATCGAGGTCACATCGGGCGACCTGGTTGTGGATCAAGGCCGCATTGCCTTTTCAAATTTCTATGCCGCCACGGCTCAAGGAACGAACCAGTCTGGAGCGCAAGCCTTTAACCAGCAAGTGGTCATCGTCACTGTCGGCTCCTCCGGTGCTGGCGTTGTGCCAGATATCGACATCCCGAATGGCGCACCTATCCTAATCTTCAATCGAACAGGCAACAGCATCAAAGTCTATCCGAACGCTCATGGACAGATCGAAGGGCTTGGCGAGAACAACCCTCTATCTCTGGCGAACACACAATGCCTGATGATGTTCAAGCAGCCTTCCGCAACCTACACGGGAGGCCAGTGGTGGACGACGCTCATGCCAGCGGGAACAGGGGGCTAATATGGCACGGATCAACCTCGGAGGCGGATCATATCTGGCAGCCAGTGCATCAGTTTCGGCACAGCGTTGCCTGAACCTGTATGCGGAACTGCTGCCGCAGGTTGAGGAAGAACCGGTCCAGTTCGCCTATTACCCGACACCTGGTATCCGGCCAGTCTATCGCGACACCACCCCGGCGCCAGTCCGTTGCCTCCATACCACCAGCCAGGGCGACCTATTGGCGGTGATCGGTGGTAATGTTGTGCGCATCAACGCTGGCGGGTCTGCGACCTTCATCGGTAGCATCGATGACGGCATTACGCAGGTTCGCATGGCGGATAATGGCCTCACCTTGTTCATCGTGGATGGAACTGAGCGCGGAGGGTGGTACTGCTCGATGCCACCTGGTCCCGGTGAAGCGTTCGGTCTGGTCACAAAAATCAGCGACACGGCATTTTATGGCAGTGCGACAGTTGGTGTTCTGGATCAGTTCTTCCTGTTTGTTCAGCCTCGTTCGCGGCACTGGTACACATCGCCTTCTGACTTTACAGATGAAGCCACGACGCCTTTCGACAGCCTGTATATCGCCAGCAAGACGAGCTACCCGGATCCGATTGTGGGTGTGGCTGTCATTGCTCAGTCAATCTGGCTGTTCGGGCGCCAGACAACGGAAGTCTGGTACAATTCTGGGGCTGCCGACTTTCCGTTCCAGCGTAACCCATCCGTAGTGGGCCTTCATGGCTGCCTGTCAGCTGCTTCCATCGCTCATACGTTCGGGGCGGTCTACTGGCTAGGGCGAGACGCGGCCGGACAGGCGCGCGTCTTCGAGGGGCAGGCGAACACAGCCGAGGCCGTCAGTTCGTTTCCGATTACTCAGGCGCTGCAAACCTACGGCGATCTGTCAGACGCGATCGGACACACCTATCAGCAGGGCGGTCATCGGTTCTATGTCCTGACGCTCCCGCGCGTTGGCAAGACATGGGTTTTCGATGCGGACACGCGCCTGTGGCATGAGCGCTGCGGACTGGATGCGTCCGGAAACGAAACACGCATTCGTGCCAACTGCTGGGCTGGTGCTTATGGCCGGGTCTATTGCGGGGACTGGAAAAACGGCACGATCTATGAGGTCTCACCCGACTATCTGGACGAGGCTGGCACACCAATCAAACGCCAGCGTGCCTTCCCTCACCTCCTGACGGCTGGCACGCGCGGCATTCACCGCCAGTTCATGCTCGACATGCAAAACGGCTCCGGCGTGACGGTGAACGTGGACTGGTCGGATGATCGCGGCGCGACGTTCTGCTCGCCACAGCCTCTCCCCCTGGGCACAACTGGCAACGTCTGGCCGAGCCTATGGCGCCTGGGGATGGCGCGTGACCGGGTGTATCGCATCACATGGACTGGACCAGCCCAGACGGCCCTCATGGGTGCGTTCCTCAATGTTGATCCGGTGAAGACATGAGCAGCACAACAAAAGCCGCGAACTACCAGATCGGATTTCCTCAAGGCCCCATGTCAGTCAACGGAACGATGACGGCAGAATGGCAGCGGTTCTTTCTGTGGATGTTCAACCGCACTGGTTCTTCCCAAGGCATCGACGGCGCTTATGTGGCAGGACAGTCCGGCCAGAACGCATCCGATATCGCCGCCTTAACACTGCTGGCCAAGGAAGCCCTGCAGGATGCGCAGCTTGCTCTTGCTGATGCCGCTGCCATTCGCGCTGAAGCCAGAAAGGCGTTGGAAACTGCGGAAGATTTGGCTATCATCCGCGCTACGACGTGCAATGCACGAGACGGGTCATTCCTAAATGAAAGCATGGTTCTTCCGACCATGATCTGACATGGCCGTCTCTCCGCAATCTCTCTGCCCCGGAATCACTCTGACTGCTTCTGACGCTACGATTGTCACAGGCGCGTCGGGCACGACAGTTCTGACATCTTCCACATTCGCGAACCCGACGACGGTAGCAACCACACTGACGATCAAGCTGGCACGATCAGGCGGATCAGCCATCACCCTCGTGCCGGGTCGATCTGTGGCGGCTGCTGCAACGGTCCAGCCTCCAGAGCTATCCGGCTTGATCCTGTCGGCGAACGACACGCTCACAGCCTCAGGCGATGGTATCACGGCTGTCGTGAATGGATATGTCGCCTCGTGATGACAGATGCCGAAATCCTCGGCGCACCGCCGCCTGAGCATGCAGTGATCTACCGCGACGGTGAGGCAGTAGGCATGCTTCTGCCAATCACATCTTCTGTCTGGGAAGTTCATTGTGGTGCGGCGCCGGCCATGCGGGGCAAGGCTGCTCTTACGGCTTTCCGGCGTCTGCTGGCCGAATTCTGGGCCGACCACCCAGAGGTTCAAGAACTGATTGGGGTGATGAAATCAGAGCATCTCTGCGCCCGGTATAACGCGGCTCGCCTTGGCTTTGAGCGCATTGCAACCTCCCCTCTCCCGTGGCCAGACGGCGTTGTCCGTGATACCGCCGATTACAGGATGAAACGCCCATGATCCGCCATCCCGCTGCCCAACTCGATTATCGCCCAGGCGTGTGTTTTGATGCAGGGGCCGCTATTGGCGGCGCGGCTCAGGCTGCGGGAACAGTTGCCGCCACTGCCATGCAGGTCAATGCAGAAAAACAGGCCCGTCAAACCGCCATCAATACGGCCAACAGCGTAGCGCCCACGATCACGAACAGCGCGACCACGGCCAACGCCCTGCTCGATCCGTATACCTCAACCGGCACGAACGCGATCAACAGCCTGTCGAGTGGCCTGACCGAGAATTACCTCCAGAGCACGCCCGGCTATCAGTGGAACCTGAGCCAAGGCGAACAGGCAGCGACGAATAGCGCGGCGGCGCGTGGGCTGGCAGATTCCGGCGCCGCGCTCAAAGGAGCCGCAACCTACGCATCCGGCCTCGCTGACAGCACGTATCAGAACCAGTTCAACGACACGAACGCGCTGGCGCAGGAAGGTTACAATGCCCTTGGCCAGCAGGGCAACAACACCATGACAGCCGCGAACAATGCCGGTCAGATCAAGATGGAAGGCGCGAACGGGGCCATGGCCACGACTGTTGGCGCGGGCAACGCCTTAGCAAGCGGGCTAAGTTCTATCGGGAACACCGCGAACCAGTATGCAATGTACAACGCCCTTCTGGGCGGGAATAGCAGCAACAGTGGCGCCCGCGACGGGAACTGGTCGCAAGGGCAAGCTGCGACGGGCGAAAGCGATTGGAGTAAGTGGGGTGGCTGATTTCAACACAAACACCCTCATGCCAACAGCGCTCCCCCAGCAGACCAATCCGCTTGAGTTCGCGTCTCAGGCCATCGGCGTCCGCAATGCCCTGCTCGGCAACAAGATCCAGCAGGCGAAGTATGATGCCGAGATGGCGCAGGGAAATGCCCTAGCCGCGTCTATTGGACAGGACGGTAGGCCGGATCAGCACGCGTATTTGAGGAATCTGGCTGATGACCCGAATGGACGATACGGTCTGACAGGTGCAGTCACGACAAGCCAGGATCAAGAAGCGCGAGCCCTTCAGAACTCTGATGCAGGGCGCAATTCCATTTCTTCAGTTCTCTCTTTCGTGGGGCAACACCCAGATCAAGAGCATCTTATCGCTGGCGTTCGGATGGCGAAGTCCGTCCTGCCGAAAACTCAATGGGGACAGGTTGACGCTATTGCGCGCCGGATTTCCGATCATCCTGACGGAATTGCGGGTGGCGTAGCTCAGATAGTCAACGCATCTCAAGCCGGCGCACAGCAGCAGGCAAATGTGTACGGAACGCCTGGGGCAACTGTGGACAATGGAAAACAGATCGTGATTGGCACTCAGCAGAGTAGTCTGCCCGGTCCGAATGCAGGACAATTCCAGCCAAACAATACCGTTCAAAAATACACCTCGCCTGAGTTTGACCAAGAGCCATTCAAGACTGTTGGAAAAGACGCCAACGGCAACCTTGTTGAAGGTGTTGTGCAGAAAGGCAGCCTGTTCAATCAGGGCAACGGCGGAACACTTCCTCCGGGCTATAACGGGCGTCCAAGCAGCAACAGCAATCCTCCAGGCTTTGTCCAGACTGGTGTGGCGGCTGGTACCGATGAGGCGGTCAAACAAGGAACAACCATTCATGGAGCAGACACGCAAACCTCTCAGACTTTAGCTGATCAGACAGGAACAATCTCGAATATCCTAAACGATATTGATCAGCTACCTGGTGGCCTGCGTTCTCAGCCATTGGTTTGGATTGCAAACAATGCTTCGAAAATCGGCCTGAATGGCGGTGACGATTATGCGGGGCGTTATCAGGACTACGTTAAGAACAGCACGATCCTCGCAAGCCAACTTCAGCACTCTATGGGTATGTCTGGCACGAATCAGCAGGCTGAAGCGGCGCTGCATATTGTGCCAGGGCCCGATCTTACGCTTGGCGAGGCTCGCGTTTTGGCGCGTAAACAGCTCGGTAATATCACGATGGCGAAAACCCAGATTGCAGGACGCCAGAACCTGCCAGCGCAGGATGTGACGCGATACACCACGCAGTTCAATAGCGCCGTCGATCCACGTTTCTACTGGATGCAGAGTATGACACCGGAGCAACGCACGGATTTTCGTTCAGAACTGAAGAAATCAGGCCAGCTTGACGGCTATTATCATTCGCTAGAGCGGTTCCGCTTTAATCTGGTTCATATCCAGCGGCTGTAAAGAAGCTGGCGCATTGACTGGGAGTGAAAGCGGGAAGCATAGCGCCGACGGTATCCCACAGAGCACTGACAGTTCGT
>Ga0157363_1000960_pt1 | contig 23058 bp, 16 predicted proteins | sample AttsexASBM1_FD_111477 | JGI IMG/M metagenome (GOLD analysis project Ga0157363, IMG submission 111477) | Fungus gardens microbial communities from leaf cutter ant in Ribeirão Preto, State of São Paulo, Brazil - Atta sexdens ASBM1 | ecosystem: Host-associated > Fungi > Mycelium > Unclassified ... | reverse complement strand
GATGTTAACTTTTGATCGATTTACGTAGTTACTAAGTTGCTTAAATCGTATCTTTTGCAGAAGATACAAAAGATATAACAAATTAATTTGTTATTGATGAAAAGTTCAAAATGTAACAATAATAAATATCTGAAACATCAACTAAAATTTTCAACGGTCATTTGTGTATAAATCAATACCAATAGGAAATATAATAAAAAATAACTTAAATCAAAGCAATAATTAAAATGTACAGAACAAAATAAAAAAAATATATAATAAAACGAAAATAAATATACTAACACTTTTTGTAGCCGATTACGAATGTATTAAAAGTATTTTCGAAAGCATATTGCACATACATGATTCAATATTAGAAGATTGAATCGAGTTTTCACATCCAGGAGATTTGTAATATGTTAGATAGTAATATCCTTTATTTTCCTTTTTCCTTTTAATTTATTGAAGTTCTTTGATTATGTTTTCTATCAATTCGTCGTTATCCATGATGGAAGCGTGTATCGCATTTTTCAATTTTAATAATCTTTTTTTCAGATTGATTGTATGTGTCTAATAATGAGTCATAGAAAAATAATTATTGAGTAATATTAAGTTGAATTTTTAAATAAATAATTAAAACAAAATAAATGACAAAAAATAAAATACATTAAATTAAAACTTAACATAAATAACTCTAATAAATAACAGTTTACATTCAGATTATATTGCTATCGAATCTAGAATGTTGATTGCTAAAAATCTCTGATTCATTAAAAATATAGATAAATATTCAGCAAGATGTCAATATATAAAAATATACGTAAATTAAAAAATAACAAACGTTTTAATATCAGTCATCTTCAATGTATAAATTTTTTAAATTCAAAACTTGCTATTTAGCTATCTGATAAATTAATTGTTGTTTTATGCGAATCATCTCTGAGATTTCTTTACATGCAAGCGTATGTTTTTAATATTAACATTAATTTTTTATATATATTATAGCGTTTTATAATTATCAGATAATTAGATTTAAATTTTAAATAGCAAGTTTCAAATTTAAAAAATTTGTACACTAAAGATGATCAATATTTTAAAAAATTGGATTTAACAAGACCAGTCTAACAATCTTGAAAAAGACCGACTCAGTTTTCAATATTTAAGAGTAAGATTTCACTTTTCAAAGAGTGAGATTCTAAAAGTTTTAAAGAGTTACTTTTACATATTTGAAAATTCTTTTTCAGAATTAAAGTATATACGTATTAATACTATTAGACTGGTAAGTGGAGTTCGTGCTGAATAAAACTTTTTGAAATCAAGATATTTTTTACTATTTCTTAATCCAATATGGCATCTAGAGTTGTCATGAGAACATCTGCTTGATATAAAAAGTTCTGCAATCTACACACCAAAAGTTTTTACTGAAATATCTAAAAGATAGATATACATATAATCTAAAAACATTTTTGTTGGATCAAAATAATTATAAATGGGACGCTTAAGTTAATTGCTAAAATGTCGAAGTTCTTTGCCACAGTCCTCATTACTTGAGCGTCCTACATAATTATTTTGATGGTTCAACAAAATTATTTTCAGATCTATATCTAATTAAATTTTTAGTAAAGTCGTTCTTTTTATGTACTCACAAAAATGGAGTCTCTAAATTAGTAGTTTATATAAACAACGTCAACAAGTTCTTAAAATTAAATATTTAAAATTATATCGATACAAAAAGTCCTTTACAAAAATGTATGCGTATGTGAACGTGTAATATTGATGTAGAAATATGTAGTGATGTTTCGTAAATGTATTATAAATCATAGATACATGTGTAAGTTACATTTATTCTGTAAAACAGCGATCATATCGAAGCTTTCCGTTTTGTCAATATCTCTTTAATGCATTGTTAATGGCGCGAGATATCGCCGTTATTTTTGTTCCAATTATAAAGAACGTAAAATGCATCGATAAGAATCTCACACTGCATAATTTACACAGTCCTGATATTCTCAACAATATTTTGAGATTTTCAATGTAAATTTCTAACAAAGAAAAATAACGCGTGCTGGAGATATATGTTATATTAATTATGTCGAGGTTACCACGCTGAGTATATATTGGCATTATGTTCCATGTTTGAATAAAGCACTCTGGCTGCTAATAAAGATACATACCGTGGGGAAGCAAACCCCACTGTTACTTCCTCACCATAAAGATCAGCAATGGTCCATATAATTCGGTGACCTCCGTTGGGTCGCCTTCGAAGAAACCTTAATTGGAAGACAGGAAATTAAGATAGTTCGCGGGAGAGCCGATAACTTGGCGAAATAAAGGCCGTTTGTTTCTCGTTGGCCCCGCTGAGAGAATGAGTCACCAAGGCGATGCCAAAATCGATATAAGACGTCATGTCATACTGCCTCTTAAACGTTTTCTTGGTGTATTTGACGTTCAAAGTGTAACTGATCGATCGGATCGAACCATTATATATTCACATTCTCTCGCCACAATAATGTGCACATTTACCCTCTAGTGTCGATAATATTTATATATATTGCGTTGTAGGCTCACACGTTTCAATTCTCTTGGGATTCTGATAAACGAAAAGAGGACACTGATTACGAATGTTTTCAGAATAACTCGTTAATCTGCTAAACCTTCTACTACCCTATGTACTTAACTGTCAGAGTTAAACGATCACAGACGAGTCTTTACGACAATTTAGCGCCGTCGTTAGCCCTCAAGCGATAATTTCATGTGTGAGTGTGCACTTGAAAACATACACCCATGTAATATATTATCAAACATAAACGTCACACACTTCACAATGAATGACTCGTTTCTTTACTCTTGAGTAATATATGGTACGTAATGCGATATAAAGTATAATTATCGGCATCAAATATAGACAGACAGTTATATGGAATCGTTTGTGCATTGTATAGAAAACCAATTACAATAGTAAAAATATTGTGTAAAATCTGATACTCATTGTCATTTTCTAAATAATATATCAAAATGAATAATGAAATCCATTTGATTGCAGTTTATTGAAAAACATTGAGTATCATGTTTGCCGGTATGCTATCATATTTGTGTGTCGGCAGTTATCGAATTGCGGTATTTAATTGATCCATCTCACCACTAATATTAATTAAAATTACCATAAATTCCATTTTAATTAACATAAAAGCTGAATATATATTTCAACGTACGAAGTGCCTTTATTGCAAGCTAGTACGAAACATAGGGCACAATCATTAGATAATTTTATATCACATTTCCAATGCCACTTTGAATCTAATTTTACGAGTTATCGTTTGTCAAGTTAAATTAAAACAATATAAGCCTATCGCACTGCAAATGACTTTGTGTTCGAAAGTACACATCTGTTTTTAAACAAAAAAGAGAGAGAGAGAGAGAGGAGAGAGGAGAGAGGAAAGGAGGGAGAGGGAGGGAGGGAGGAGAGAAACTAATTCGAAACAAATCTTCCTAGACGGCAAGTAATTTGGAACGAACTACTAGCTGCTCCTAAGAACCAAGTTTGTACGATTTGTGATAACAATCAGTGTTAACGATGATTACTATCCCGATTACCACTTTGTGGCTGCTCGTTAATTCTAATACTCCCAGTAATGTGCATGCTGTTACAAAACAGGATCAAAAGAGAATAGGTTGCATTCTATAGGATATCGATATCTCTTGAATTACTCGACAGAATTGAAAATCGATTTCCCAAAATATCCCGTGTTCATATTACTGTATATTCAATATAGTAACATACTTTTTGCTATTTCGTTTCAAATGTGGAACGATTATTCAATCCATCTATAGACTTTCCAGTCGTTAAAAAAGCTTTTTCTGCAGAGAATAAAACGATTTTTTAATAAAAAGGATATAAAATTTTTGCCTTATTAATGAATACATAGAAAGAACAATTTTACTGAATTATATAAAAATTTAACTAGTACAGATACAAAAATAATTTTGTTAGATTATTAAAATAACGTAGCAATTTCAGGTGAAACGATTAATACTACAAAAAAGTTTTGATATTTCAGCAACCAGTATAAGCGTTCTATGTAATTATTTTGATGGTCCGACAAAATTATTTTCAGATCTGTATCCAGCTAAAATTTGTAATACTTCAGTAAAACCATTATTTCCATGTAAAATAGTTCATTAAAAATGCAAAAGAGTTGAAAAGGTTCTTTTCTATCAATTAATGACCATTAAATTTATGCGAAATGCCACGCTTTCAAGAAATGAAAAGATATGTCTATTTGTTCGATGCATTCCGACAAGGAAGATTAATAGAGAAATAAAAAGATCTCATAAAGTCAACGCAAACTCCAACTCAGCACCAAGTCAAGCGTGTGTTCGCACAGATGACACATATCTGTACACGTTGAGTTCAGATATATATATGCGCTATAACTGACAATGAGTTTTCTGAAACCCGACCGATGCTCCAACCTCTCGAATTGCACTTTCTCTCCTCAAAACTTTCGATTCTCTCTTCCCGTTCTACTATTTTCTCGTTTTATCTTTTTTGTCTGTACGCAATAAAGATTTACTCAGATCTTTCTGCGACATCGCATCTCAATTCTATCACCCTATACTTTTCTCGATATCAAACATCTTCACGATAACCTTTTATAATTTACTTTAACGAAGTAATTTTCACGTATTTCACGTAGACATTTATTTAAAAAATCCTCTTATGCTCTTCTGAAAATCTTATTTCTATATTTAACTAAATATATTGCATAAGTTAGTTTTATATCTTATGCAAAATAAATAACGCATAATTTTTGACAAAGTACCTAAAATAAAAATTTAATCAAATTAATATAGCGCAACAGATGCATACGTATAAAATCTTTTTATATATTATACATGAGATGAGAGATTTGTGAATCAGTGCAATCACGTTTAATTAATTGAAGAAATGTCCTGACTGTTGGTTTATATTCAATTAAGGAGCGATCGATGCATCTTTAACTTCATCGGCTGAATTACGATCTACGAACCGCACGTACAAGCTTTAGCTCCCTTTTGTCGGCTTTTTCCGCAAAACCTGAGACCACAATGAAAAGAAGAAAAGAAGCCACGTCGCCCTCTGGGAATACAGGTATATCCATCCACGCAAAGTCTTTGGGTTGGTCTTACAGCGGAGCAAGGAAAGAAGCTATGACAATCGCAAGAAAAGGAGTGGGAGTGAGAAAAGGGAAGGGGAGGGAAGGGAAGAGGGATCGCACATTTGCATGCCGAGCCATAGTCTGACTGCGGTGCGCATCGACAACTCACGCGTTTTGTTCCTTCGTTCCTCAACCAGCGGCATTGGAATTCAGCGTGGAAAGTGAAAACGGATTTCTCCCGTTCTCCCGCCGCGCACCGATAGCGACGCGCGCGACGAATTGCTCGTCCACTCTTACTTCTTCCTTCCCCAGAGAATTGCTCGCCTTTCCTACTACCAAGTTTTAGTCTGTCTCCGCATTGTTTCCTTTTCCCCATCGGCATGTCGCGGCCCTTCCTTCCAAACAACACGTTGTTTCTACTTGCAATATCAACTTCCGAGTCTTTATTACGCTTTTTAAACCCTCGTGTCTGTAAACTCTTAATTAAATCTATTTGAATTGCAAAGCGAATTTTTTTATGTATACCTACTTCAAATAACAGGATATAATAACCATTTCGAGAATTTATTAAAAGAACTTATGCAAATATCTTATTAAAACTCAAATGGATTTACTAATAGCTGAGACTAGCTCATATTTAATATAACTATAAAATAATTATCTGTAAAGAGCATATAATCTGCATAGAACGTATACGGATGTCAATGTTGAAAACATTAGTTTTAAAAAATAATGTCTTTAATAGTAAAATAATATAAACATAAAATTAAACGTTTCATTGGATCAAGATGTAGGCTTATGTGCTTCTTATAGATAATTATCAAATGGATTTGTTTCTATTTCAATTACGAAAGAGATCAATTTCATTAGTCAAAACTACCATTTTCCTGACTCACTGATCGTCAATCACGTCGCAAAAGGCGCACGCTAGCAACGAAATTAAAACTCTCTTTCGAAAAATTCGTTTTCCGGAACGCGAGAAGATCTATGGATGGTTAAAAAACACCGAGGTAGTACATAATGGACAACTTTTCATTTGACGGAAAACGCGGGCTTCTGAACCCGTTTGCATTGTCCGGACGGACAATGTGTCTCCGTACTTGCGTGACTGCGTTTGGATAACGAGGGTTGCCAAAGCGAACGAGTGAATTGTAATAGAGCCGATAGCGCGAATGTCCATCCTGTTGCCACAACGACTGGATGGCGACGATGGTTATGACCCAAGGCTATGTTCCCGGTTATCCTTGTTGCAACGATTCTATCGTAGAGTTCAACGATCTCGGTCGATTTATCGAATCACGTGTTAGTAGACGTGACAACACACGAATATACAGCAACATTCGTATTGGTTTTATCAAAGACAAAACGCACACAATAATTCACATTTGCTTTGAGAAATTTCATAAATTCATCGTTCGACAATCAATACACATTCAATACACTTGGCGCACAAAGAGAATTTTTTTTTAATTTACCCTGAAAATATGATACAATACAATATTTTAAAGATTTTTATCATGCACTTCAGTAAAATTAATTAAATTTATATTATATTTTATTATAGTTTTATTAATAAATGAGAGAAATTTACATAAAATTCTTCGAAATACAATGTTGTCCCAGGACATATTTTCAAGATAAATTCTAAGAAAAAATTCTCTCCGTGCATAAACTGCTAAGTACAACATAAAAGTCCACGGATCGCTGATTGAAACGAACGCTGTTGAAAATGCGGGAATAATCATGAAACTAGGATAATCTAAGCGACCAGAAAATTTAACACGTCGCAGACGACGGGACGTGTTCGGCGAGCGCGAGCAAATTTCAGCGGTCGAACCATCCGTCTCTCGATTCACTGGTCCAGAAGGTGCGAAACGAATTAAACGCGTGCGGTGACATTTTCTCTTTCTATCTTTCTCTCCCTCTTTCTCTTCTCCCCGTGTTTCCTCTCTATGTGCACTTATACTGTAGTCACTATCAGCTTCTTTCTCCCTCTTTCCCTTACGCCTTCTCACCCTTACGAACAATGAACATTGAGTACTCGAGACAGAAAATATGAGCCGACCGGAGAAAGGGATCGCTGCTCGTGGATCAGCAGATGATTACGAGGTCATAAATCTTCTAAGTTCTAGCGCACCGTTGGCGGTCCTCTGCACTGCATCACGTTGACGGTTAAAAAAAACTGTGCCTGCTGGTACGCGTCTCGTTGCACACAGGCACGCTCTTCGTTCGTGTTTATTAATTGAGAGATTGGTACAAATGCCTTGCTTAAAAGATACTCGACGCCTTTCCTCCTGTTCATACTCTTCCGCGCGTCAAAAGTATCATTATTCATTATTAAGAGGATAAAAGACTAAAGTGATGGAATTATCGATATTACAGGTTAAAAAGTACTTTGAATTGGCTGTACAAATGTAACAAGAAAATAAAAAAGATTTAATTTAATTACATTTACTAAATGTGGCTTAAAATATACAATATATATAAATAAAAGAGCAAAAAAGCTGCACGAAGGATATCGTTAAATAAAAAAAAAAATTAAAAAATTGCAGTGATAATTAAATGTAATTTTTTTCTACTTTTTTTCTATTTTCTCGTTAAATCGATCGTTTCGCATCTTTTTTTTTGTACTTTGATTGTAAAAGGATTTTGCAATCTCTCTTACAGTCAATTCGGAATACTTTCTAATCTATAATGTACTAAAAAAATTACTGGCTTTTATTAAATATTTATTTGAATAATACGAAATATTTACTAAATGTAAATATATATTTATTTAAATTAGATATAATTATTTATTTTGAACAAATATATATTTACTGTAAATAAATATTTCGTTAGTACTATTCAAACATTCAATAAAAATTCAATAATTTTTTTCAGTGTGGCGATATCCACTTAAATTTACAATTAATACAAATTAACATCAATTGTTCCAAAATGTTTTATATTTAAGATAAAAAATGGACGATTAACAAATTATAGACGCACGAACGTATGCATTTATAAATCTGTTATGTTCATGCCTCAAGTTTTATGCGCAATGATGTATGCATGGATTATTCGCAACATTGTTAGGATCTCAATTGCGGGCAACATGGAAACACGAATCTGGAGATCCGTAGCGAGGAATATAATCGGTATCGCGGCGCAATCATGCTCATTGGCGCTTCGATACGTGGATGCGTGATATCGCGCCGACCGCTTCGACGGGATATTCGATTTGACCATTGCCCGTGAGTAAGGACATTAAAGGATTAGGGTGAAAATCCCCGAAATTATTAGGCGATATCCAAGTGGAAAATGGAGCGCTGGTGGGAAACGCTGACTGGTCAGCGACCGATGGCGGATCGTCCATCTGTCCCTCGGGATAGTCGGTTCCTGTCTATGCTAAAGGGTCGGCCGGATGGACTGGCGTATGTGGGCGAATGTGGGAGTGACTGGAATTGGTGGGTGGACGAAGGGGGATGAAAAGCCGCATTGTGCGTATAATCACGCTAACCACCCGTAAAATGGATAACTTCGTATGCTATGCGATCATCATCATTCTTTCACGGTTAAACGAGAATTGCCGTTTCAATAGTTTCACTTCGCTTCGTTTTTGCTGCGTAACAAGAGAAAATTTCATAAAATTAATTAATACCAATTAATCTTCAATGATACACGTCATGTATACTTCTTTTCTTGGCATAATTATTCCTTTTTATGCCTCTCGAAGTCATAATGATGAAATTCTTTATAGGAAATAATTAACGGAACAGCGTAATTAATAATAATTTCGGAAATATCTATGTCTGGTACATCGAAAATGTAGTAAATCGATAACAGAGCAGAGAATGTACGTGATTTATATTTCATATCCGGTTCCTTCATTCAAGTATCGAGCGTCTTTATGGCGTCTTTAATATCCCTGATACTAGCGCATATATGTATGTGTACACATGATTTTCAACGTATACACATATGTGTTTGCATTTCTTGGCTCGGCAGGAAACGCATACGATTGCCGTCTTCGAGGAACATTTCTGTCCCGAACAGTCGATGAATCTTTCATCCGACTGTCGTAACAACGACGATCAGAAGTATCTGACGGAAGAGATCTCTCCCGCAAGGTCGCCGAATCAGAAGGCAGACTCTCAAAGGGATCCACTACAGGATATTACATAAGTCAGTCTATTCTCCGCGTTATTACAGCCGATCGATAACGTTTAAAAACCTCGTTAAAACCGGCGTTCACTGCCTTGCAAATTCATTTCGCATTAATTTACGTCGATTCACGGCTCTATGTCGTCATTGGAAGCAATTAAGTTCATTCATACCCGATGAAGTAATTTATATACTCATTAACGGAATTTTATATCATAAAATTAGACAAAATCGGATTTAACTAAGATATAACAAATGAATTTTAATATCTTAATGTAATTATGTATTGCGTTATTTTAATACATTTCTTACGACGAATCGGCAGAATATATACATTTAATTTCCTTTTTTTTCTCTTGCAAAAATGCGGAATAGAAATTTTTCCAATATCGTAGATACATAATGCAATTATTGTCGAGAATAAACGAAAAAACCAGGGGATTACAAGAAGAAACGCACAAGCACAGACACGCTCACGCGTGTGCTATTCAAAAGATAGTTACAGTTGAATGAGGGAGTAAATGGATGCGCATCAACGAATACATCAAGAAATACGCGTATTTTTATTACGATCCAATAGAGACGAAAGATTGCCGGTCACGAAGGAGCGACGAAGAAAGAGTAAAGAATCAAATGCAAAAAGAAAACAAAACTGTAAAATAAATCGAGCCAGAAGGACAATTTCACGATTACCTGAGCGATGTATTTGTTTTGCCATAAAATCCGATAGCCATCGATTCTCCCTCATGTAAAAAAAGGAAATCGCAAGGGAGTACGGCGCGATTTCGGGATTTCAGAGAGACCTGTTATTCGATGAAATCAGAATAGAATTGATGCTTATTTCCGTTAACAGTTATTTTATCAATCACGAAATGCTATTATGTCCAATGTGTGTTCCTGATAACATTGGATTTCACTTTTACATGCATAAAATTTTTATTTAAACGTAATAAAAATTTTATTTTAAAAAGTCTGTATTTATAATATCTAGAAAATTTCATTTATGGAAATATCTGCGTTGAAAACACATAGCGCTTATGCAAAAAGAGAGAAGGCATAGTAATCTGAGCAAATCAGTTTATAGTTTGCGAACAAAGAAAAAAATTTTAAGAAAATTAAAAAAGATGATGGCGGGAAGATGATTGAGCGAATGAGAGAGGAAAATTGTCTGCCGGACCGTCTCCGTATTCAAAATTTTTTTACATTCTAGCAATCACTTTGAGTGTAACTAACTAAAAATTTTTGATAATCTAACAAAATTAGTTTCAGATTTATATCTAGCTTAAATTTTTTAATACTTCAGCAAAATCTTTCTCTCCGTTATCATCCATCTTTTGACCGGCCTCTAATTTTTTCGCCAACACTGGGAGCCAATTTGATCTCCGAACGCGTTAACTAGATGGAGCTAGAACCCGTATTAGCCGTGTAAAAATTGATCGATCGATCGACAACATCAGAATCCTCGAGGCTAACGAACACACCTCGACAAAGCGTAGCTTGACGACCGGCGTTTAACGCTTGCACGGATCGGGACCAATAATTTAATGGTACATTATTCAGATCGAATGAATACTAAAGAGGAGAGAGACGGCGGCATTGTAATCCTCACTGTCTGAAGAATTCCCGACGAACCCCCTTCTGTCGGCATCGCGTAATTTAATGCTGCAGCGGCGGCGTTAAATATTACCTTAGCCTTCTCTTCTACTTTCTTTGCTTTGTATACAGACAGGTATAGATGTTTGCGTCTTGCATATATGTGAATATATATGCAAGCATGGTCGTAATCACAAAGTTGCAACGCCCATAATCGAAAGCGACACGTTTCGTGATTTCATATTGCGCATACTGCATAAACTATGCAGTCTACACTGTGTACAGTATTAAAAGAATCTGTTAGTAGACATAAATGATGTTTTCATTTAACAAGACAAATTTTCACGATAATTAACAATTTAAGAAATCAAATCAGATTAAATATATCATAGCAGTAAAAAATAATGCTAAAATTATAATTATTAATTTGCAAGCTTTTTTATATCGATTTATTAAATTTTCTCTTATTAATAATTCTTCTTTAATTATCAACATATATTCTTTCACTTATACGATTTACAAAAAAAAGTTACAAACAAAATTATTCAACAAAATTATACTGCAAAACTTATCAGAGTGACACACAGCAAAAATAATTTATATCCGCTTTACAGCGTTGACTAAAATAATGTCTAGACGAGAAAGAAGAAGCGTAAAAAGTATTATCGTTAATTCCTCCCGCGCTCACGAGGCTATATCGAGAGTTAGCTTTCATGAAATCTGCAACTTTTCCGTAGCTCCACGATCTACCCACAGCATTTCGCACTTCACTCGCGAGAAACTTGTGCGCGGATAGCGTGTCGGTGCGAGCCATTTCGCGCCAATGGCGAAAACATAAATTCTCCCCGAAACTGAATTCGTCGGGCGTTAGCCGTATTCGCGCCTCGAGGCAAATGCTCGGTGAAACACGAGTTAGCTCGAACTCGTTTGTCCTAACAGCCGACATGTAGCATACGTCGGATAATTCGCAGCCCAGATGATGCTCTCTTATAAACTGTTTTACTTCTTGATGAAAATTCTTTGTCGTCGCAATTCTTAATATCGTCGCTATTCTCATTACAACTATCACTATATTTTTCACATAATCTTCTAATATAATATCTGATACTTCATTTTCATGTAATTGTTAATTTTATATTGTCATGATTTACTGAAACTATATGTATAAGAAAGTATACAGATACTTAACAGAGCATACATTACACATTCGTTTTAATACAGTGATGCAGAGAGGCGTTCCTTCTCTTTTTCTTTCTCAAAGAGTTCTGGGAAATTGCCAAAGGCGATAGGAATAAGAACTGCGTACGGCGAAGACTCGAGAAGGAAAGACAGAGGAACGGCCTAACGAAGCCTGAGCCGCATGCTTGATGCACTTCGTCTCGTTTCCTCCTGCTCATCGTCGATATCCTTCCAACACACGTTCCCTCGTCCTTTCCTTTTTTCGTCTCGCATCTAAATTTACCCGATTCCGCCATAAAGGAGCTTCTCTTTTGGCGCGGATGCCGAGTCTTTCCCCTCTTTGCGATCTCGAACATGGACGGTCCAGCAGACAATCTTCTTCCCTCAATCGATCGATCATCCTCTCGCCCTCATCTTGTCGCGTACGTCTTCTTAGCGCGCATCTCCCTCGATATTTTCCATGTGCGTCTCAACGTCGAGCAACTCGTGCGTTTCGCTTCTTCTCGTGAGCTACGTCCTCTCCTAGACTTCCTCTTACGCTAGAAGAACTTCTTTCCCTTCTTTCTTTACCCCCTTTCTCTTCTCTCTTACCTTCAGTGAGAAATTCCAACAGTTTTCAAGGAAACGTTTATCCGCGTCGGAAAATGCGACTGAAATGCATCGGCGCGTGCTTTCCGCGCCGCGCAAGAGCAATTTCCACTCGCATTCTTTGGGTTTACCACATGACTGCTTCCTATTTGGGCATACACGCATATCGATGCAAAGATTTTCGGAAAACGCGAAATCTCTCGCTACACTCTCCGAGTTAAATGTTTTCTGTAAAATTTTGGACAGTTTGAAAATATTTTGAATACTCCCTTCTTACGTAATTTTACATTATACATTAAAAATTTACTGTTTGTTTCTACCAACATACATTAATCTTGATTTAATTTCCTTTTTATAAGTTTTTTTTCTATAAAAAAATGAAAAAAGGATAAAGAGTAAAATAAATCGAAATAAAAGTTAATAAAATACATTGGTAAAAGGACATAAAAGAAGCCTTTAATCTATTTTAATTTATATATTTGTGTAAGTCTAATCCTTTCTTAAAAATGATCCATAAAATTTTAGCAAATAAAAGATAAGAAAAGATTGATAAGGTTGTTTTGTAACTGAAATCATTTGCCACGGAATTAATATTTCATTTAATCCGTAGGTTTAGCGCCACGATTTTTATCACACATCGTATAATTATGGAAAAGACTCTGAGATGATAGATGAATATTGAACACTGACAGAACATATAATTTCGTGTTAACTGATAAATCTGCCAACGATGAAACTTCGTGCAATATGCTAGTTGTCGGAAATGACGTATGCGCTTTGTATCCCAAGGAAAGTGCTGGCGTAATCATACGTCACCATCAACGATAACCTTTGAACCTCGTACGAATTCCTCTGTGTACTTATTTAATATATATAATATATATATTTAATATATATAATTTATGAAACTATAATAAAAAAAAGTGTAATATAAGGCTTGTGACATATCTGATAAAATAAATTTGAAAAAACAATATTTTTAATAAAGAGAGAGAGATTTCGAACAGAATTAAAAAAATGAGTCAAATGAAAGAGAAAAATTCCTCCTATTTTCGTTCAAAATGAATACCTGGTGCTTGATAATGTTGATATACAAATACTTGCAAATACATTTTTCAATTTTATAAAAAGTAAACGAAATATTTATTGCAATCTGTATAATTTATATACTGAGAAAAAAATATTAAAATCTCGATTAAAATATTATGAAGAAAATATTATTCGCGTTATCTTCGATATTTATTATGAAAAATTTTGATTGTGATAACAAAAAATATATTTCCGTTTGAAATATGTCATTAATTATAAAAAATAAAATAGATGGCTTATTTGCTAGAAATAAAATTTCGCTGCATTTAAATAAAGATTTATTTCAATAAAATAAATATATTTCTCGCAAATCAATTTTTAAGTACCATATTTTATTTTTAAATATATTTCTTTTTTAATTTTACGACTACACTGTTAAATCTAGTGTCAGATTTAACAATGTATATATAGTTGCAAAATTTGTTAATTTCTATAATGTAAAATTGCTATATTAATTTTGACAATTCTTAGATAAATGATGCTGCAGATTGATCTTGATGTTTGCTCGTACATGGATCAGGTTTTTTCGTCCTATCGACATGTCATATTTATTCTCGAGTGAGTATACAAGCACACGCGGGAAAAATGGTGCACTCGTCGCGAAAGCATCCATCAACCAATTCAGTTTCCGACCCAGCGGAGATGCGGACGTGCGATAGCGATAGGTGTTCCGTCAATTTAAAATCCTCACGCCGTGGGGGGTCTGGCGGTCTCAGTCGCGCGCGATCCGAGGAGATTTGCATCATGGAAGTTGCAGGCGTGACGAGATAAGACAGTGGGAGGGTCGACAGGGGATTTCCATGCTGGCAGGGCCACCGACCAGCCCTCTCTGCGAAAGGGGACTCGAGAAAGCTGACCGACGCATGTAAACGCAAAAGCGGGACGAGCGCGAGCGAGAAAGAAATCTGGCCAATGCGAGTATAGATAAGTCACCGGAACCGGAAGCCCGCTACGCCTGATAAGGCGCCCGTCTACATGCACGCTCGTAGTCAGACTCGGTCGAACATTACGATAGATGGGACAATCCGTTGGCGATACCACGATGCATGATAGGCCAGACGAGGAAATTGGCAAACATTCATTCAGGATCCACGCGCAGAACAAATATGAGATCGTATGAACGTAGCGTAAGGTATCAAATATCCTGTGGAGTTACGGCTTGCGTCTCCATGCATTCTGTATGAAATATGCGCTGCGTGCTGAAAGTCGAATCCATTCGATGAAAATCGCTTGATTCATGATTTTTCACCGGTTCAAATACGTGGAAATAAAATATTACACCGATTTTACATATTCTCAGGTAATATCTTGTATATCTTTAATTACTCCATTACAAAAAGAAATAATTAATTTTTCGAAATTGAGTAGATTATTCTCTTCGATTATCCTAAAAAATAAGAATATACTTAATATGAAATATATAATAAATGATTAGATGAATGGATTAATGTTTTTTTTTTTGGTTATCAGTCTCTAATGATTTTTGCTTAATTATCTATTCTGATATATCTGATCCGATTAAAGTGTCCTTTGCAACATTGAGAGGAAGATTTTTTTATGATATGTGACTTATGAAATCTTTCTTACTTTTTAATTAAAAAATTTTGTAAAAAAGTTTTTGTAAATCGCATATCATACAAAACATTTCTCGCAGTAAATACTTTGTACTTAAATTACGAATTGTTAATTTATCAAATTGCAGTAACCGATGTGTAAATTTGTCATTTTATATTAATAATTTAATATTAATATATAACTTATAGATTATTATACATAATTTTTATATGCTATAAAACTTTTTTTACGCCGTTATGCATAGCAAAACAGTTTGCTTTCGCTCTCTAGTTATATTTGTTAAATTATATATTTTCGACGCGCGATTTTAAAAGATATACATAATGAGCGCTTTGCCGTAGAATGATCAAAGAACAGGCGCGATGTTAGTCCTGAAATTATAACAAAGGGTGTCGAGCGTTTTTTAACGAAGGCGACCAGCACGTTATTTTTTGTTTGGTGGAACTAGAGAGTTGGGTAAAAGCTACCGTTAATTAACGTAAATTGTTTTCTCCTCCTTTATGCCATAGTTCTTTCCGTTTCTTTGCAAGCTTTTATTTCTTCTTGGTTTTTATCAAACAATATATAATGATCATAATAGATAGTACAATCATCATAATATCGAGTTCATCAAAATATATATTTATAATACAATAATGTGACGTGTACAAAGAGTATAAAAAACTTTATAGAATTTATATTTTATTATTACAAATAAAATGATAGACAGTGAATAATTAAGAATTTATTATCAGAAATTAAAGAAAATTCATATTTCAAACCGTAAATTACAATCATCATTATCATAATCATATAAATACAAAATTTTAAATTCGACATCGTTGCGCGTTGCTTTTTTTTTAACCTCATGCAATGTTAAAATGAATAAAAGTTTCACTAATCTTTCCTTGTTACGAATGTCAAGTAAACATTTTATGCTTGCAGAGATTAACCGAAAATTTTGGTAGCGATGTAACTTAAATGTATTGTAACTTAGATACGGATAAAGTCGTAGTGAAAGAAGCTGAGAGGACGGAAGGGCCTGCCGAAAAGGCAAACGACGTAAGAAAGCCGGGGAAAGAAATAGAGAAGGTGCGAGAGATCTGGAGAAGCTCGGGCGTTGTGCCGAGGATAAGAATTTGCATAAACCGCCCATTAAGTCGCGGATGGTTTATTGAAAGCAGCGGTGGCGTCTGTAGGTGTGAGTCGAGATGGCTCTAGAAGGAAGATCGCTTAAAGGAAAGTAATAACGTTTGTTGGGCGAGAAGGTAGCTTACCCTTGCCCCCCCCCCTCCCCATCGTCTCTTTCCACCCGGTTGTTCCACCCGACTGCGGCGGCACGGAGTGCACAGTTAGTGGCGAGGTTCGATGGGCTGAGGGTTCAGTACCCAGCCCCGGATACGAGGCGTTATTAGTTCCGTATTCGAAGGTCTTTGCCAGAGCGCGCGAAGCCAGTCAAGGTCTTCTTCCTTTATCGCCGACCTCGCCGCCGTCGTCGCATCGGTCGCTCCGCGTCAAACACAATACAATTAACGCTTCGGAGTATCGGTCTATCGATTTCGCGAGTTTTCATTATGGACTGCGGTTGTTGTGTAACATGGACAAATATAACAATCTCTATACACGTCTTTAACGTAAATCTGTTGCTTCGAGGAGTAACAGGTAAAATTGCACAAATTAATGTACAGCACTATTTTTGTGTACTTTAAACTGAAATAAACAGTGATATAATTAAATCAATCGTACTAATTATTTAACATACATTCCACGAAATGTATTATATATCAATCATATTGATTATATTTATTATCTCTTTCATCAGTTTCTATTCATAAACAAGGTCAATTATATATTTATCAAAAACAGCAATTTATCATAATTTTATATAAAATATTATCACTAAATCCTTTAATTATTTTTGTAAATATACATCTTGTAGTTATATCAGAAAAATTCATTGGAAATTTACGAATCTCCAGTTATGCGTCGGACACGCAGATTCAAAAATCTAGTTGAGTGAGAAAGCTATACAACGAGATTGCAATACAGCGAAGCTTTTGGTAAAAGGAGATGGTAGCTGAACGGCAGCGTGGTGAATAAAAGAGAGTAGGTAGACGAATTCTCTCTCATCCACCCGAGGAAAGTGGACCCATTCCCTATTTTTCCACTCGCTTCTCTTTTTTTCTCGCGTTTGCTTCCTCCTCCGTATGAAGGGAAAAAATTGCGAGCGAACGACGGGCAGAAGGACCCTCTCGACCCGAATTTTCCGTATTTCCCGGACGGAAGCACGGTACTTCCGTTGCCGTGCGCAATATTTTCGTAGATTATCCACGAATCCGTTAATGGAGCCATCTGCAGAGCTACATCAGTGAGTATCCCTCTCTTTTGTTTTCCTATACCACTTGTCACTAGTTTTACCCTTCCTCCTGCCATGGAACCGAATAAACAAGCGAGTTCGGAAAACTACGCTAGAATCAGACTTCTTTTAACATTTATATAGATCTATAATACGCTTGAAAAAATCTTGCTTATAGTATCAATGAATGATGTTTATTGGCTTGAAATTCATTGATACAATGAACTTTTAATAGATATTATGAATATTGCATTGAGTATTATTGACTGGACTTATTAATATAACAATTATCACTGTTTATTTAGATGCTGTATTTGAATGTATCTTTTAAGTTAATGTAAACATTTAATTAATTTAATGAAAAAAATTCGTTCTTCTAATGAATGTGTTTATAGATTTAATAAACGCATTCAACTTCATTATATTATAAAATTTTATAGAAATGATAAATAAAATACATTCATCACATTAACGCATTGTTTCATTAGTTACTAAAGTCTGCACATTAGCTCAATAATGAATTTCGTTATTATAAAAAAATCCATGGCAGATTGTTTCAATTTGGACAATTTATTGTTACATGAATGAATTCTAATAATAGTTTTATAACTTATATAAAACAAAATTGTTTATTGGACCAATTTTAATTAATTTTTTAGCAATATAATGAACATTTTTATTGTTTATTTACGTTTATTTTTGGTTCAATCTATAATTAAAAGGACACTGACAAAATTATTTTAATTAATTTTAATTTTTTTTATCTCGATTTATATGTAAAATAAAATATACTTTTGACAAGATACTGAAAACTGAAGAAGGTAATTGTTTAGTACAGGAATATTGTATTATATTTGGTTATTCTCCTTATCCTCAGCTCATGTAATTAAATATTAAGTTATTAGGAAAGAAAGGTTGAAAAAAAACGCTATCAATTTGAGGATAAAAACGTAATAATGTAAAGCGACGAGAAGCGTCGTAAAGCTATTAGAATTTTTGTCACGATACCGCGCGACGAATCCTTGACACACGCCACTGTGGTGTACATAGCACGAAGCTCTGATCTAATATTTGTATGTTTACGCTGTGTGTATGTAACTCTCGCTACCGGGGCGCCGTATTTGCGCTACGTCCGTTTCTAGAGAGGGCGTCTGTTATCTCTTTAAAAATAACCTCGTTCTCTCCAGCGGCGTAGCGCGATTACTGTATCTGCCGTCATCCTGTTTAATTTCATGTTACTACGTGGCTCGATGTCGCACGTCGTTAGCGCGCGTGCGAAGATTTTTTTTCTTGCTACGCTTCGTCAGAAGCTCTCATTCTCTCTCTCTCTCTCTCTCTCTCTCTCTCTCTCTCTCTCTTCCTCCTTTGACCTTTGACTATGTCGCTATAAAGTAGTTTTTCATTGGAACGAGATTATTATTTCCGTTTAAAATGTTCCCCTCTATCGAATAGACCTCGAATCGTTAAAAGTATTCCAAAAGAGTCCCCGGTTCTCTTTTGTTTTCCGGAATCGTCTGATCGTTCGCGCGGAAAGTCTAATTTCTCGTTTGATCAGAATTCCTTTCAATCGCGTGCTGACTTCGACTTACTCAGTTACATACGTATATAATCTTCCCCTTCCAGTAATTTGAATAACATATAGCTATCGGCTGACTATTCAATAGATTTCAGCTCTTTATAGATTTCGAGCTTTCCGATTCTCGTTTACAATTAGTGATGCAACGTTGAATTGCGCAGCGGGAAACCAGGTTTCAACAGTGCGGCATAATTATTCGTGAGTGATAGCATTTAACGTTATTTAAGTCAGGAAAATTTGACCGATAATGAGTATTTCCATGATTTACACGATTTCCAAATTTACATGAATATTAATATGAAATTTCTGTAAAATGGTAAAGCGTGCCCTCTATAATGTATATAATCATAGACTATCAATTTTAACAGTCTCAAAAAGTTTTTGATTCTTTTGTTATAAATTTACTCTAAAGAAAATTACTTATCATTAAGTTTAAAGCCTGTCATTGAAGGTTTACCATTATTTTCTGTTTACGAGATTTACGATAAATATGAACATTAATATATATATTATATAAACGTTAATATAATATATATTCATATTTATATATATTATTATTAATTAAAAGTAAAGTGGCGATACCGATAAAATCCTCAAAGATCAAAGAATATGGAGCATGAATTCAAGAAAACTGATGAATACAGAGATCGATCTCTCTACGTAACTGCTATAAACTCCTGCTTTTAAGCTTCCTTCCCTTACTGCCGTCAATAAAGGAAAATTAATTCAAATTAAAATCCAATTTGTGCGCTATCTCCTATTCCTCTGTGGAGCGAAGATACTCGTTATCCTTTAGAAGATGTCGAAGCTCGTTAAGTTCTCATCGAACTTGTGAAGTATCCGTCCATGAAATCGTAAGGATTATATCGTACGTCTACCTTCTATCCAGCTCCACTCCTCTAGTTAAATAATATCTCTCAAACTCAATGCAATAAATACAAAAAGCCATTACCTATCGAAATTAAGGGCGCGTCTTCTTACAACTTTGCGTTTAACGAGGAATGAGGTCGAAAAAGTTGCCTCGCAAATCGCAAATGGCGCGAGCCTTGGGACATTATTATCTCAAATTGATTTTATTGAACATCCACCTATCGGATACTTCAAATCGGTATCAAATTTCTTTCAAAGAGCTCTCAACAGGATCAACTCGTCGCGATTGACTTACCGACACATCGAAGTCGAGACGAGAAGAACAAGGAAGAAAATATACAGGCGTTTCTGAACTATCATCACGGTCCTTTTATCTGTGGATTCTTTGAAAAATTTACACTCGACTTTCTCTGAGTGAAGATTTGATTGGACACCGCTTCTTCAACTTCTTTTTCTCTAAACGTTAAACGTTCATAAATAAATCGTAAGATTCATTCGAAATTTATCCTATTATACAATTTAATTTTAAGCCGAAAATAAAGCCGGTCGATGCGCGGTTTGTCCTACATGTACGTGATCATTACCACAGGTTTACAATTGGATAACTCTATTGATCGCAATTACACTTCGGTGCAGATATCGAAAGGCGGATATGCAATTCGAGTTGCCCCGGGTTAGGAAACCACTACGACAAGGTGGCAGAGGATACAGACATTAAGGGCGAGGGTGAGGTTATTTCACGAAGATCGTCGGAGATGCCCGAGAACTGAACGTTGCGCGCGGCGCCCCTTCAGGATCAATACGGCAACCCCTGTTGTAATACCACGTTGCTCGCCGCGAGCAACGGTGGTATAACTTTTTAACGGACTTTCCTCTAGGAATTTCTCGTCCACCCCTGGAATATTCTCAAGGATTTCATCTCTCGTATCAGAAGAATCAATACTCTCACTTATAATACTTCTAATAACTGATAAAAAGTTTCCGCTATCAAAGCTGATCTAACTTTTGAAAGAGAAATTAGCATAAATCATAAATCATCTTCGAGATATATTTAATTGGGCGAAAGGCACGCCGAGAGAAATTTAATTCATTCATTGCAGAATTTTGTCTACAAGAAACTTTCCTTAAAATTATTTTAGAATTTTCCCTTGCAACAATTTTTCTTATATAAAAAAATAATGTAAAAGAGTTTTTATATCTCATTGATATAAAAAAGATATAAAAAAAGACAATGTCAAATGGTATTGTAACACCGATCAATTTTCGAGTCAGTCACGAATCAGAAATATGAATCAGTGCCAGCATTTTCCTCCATACAAGACAGACGTGAACTTGAAAATTTTTCAATTTCTCCAGCAAGTCAGATTTACGACAGCCTATCGCGATATGCCTTCCCTGGTGAATTAAAAAGAATTGTAATTACATTCAAAGAAAAAAAAAACAATAACATCGCCGCAGCAGCCACTTACTCGTTAATGCAGATATAGGGAAGACATAGTGCCCATTCTATGTCTGCTGGGCTAACTTGCATCGTCCTGATAATGAAAGGATAGCAAGGTAATTGTACGGCTCAAGAGCCATTGGGCCGATTACTTCCCTTCTTTCCCCTGGAAAGATAATCTCTATGTTCTTTTCTTATCGCATTTGAAGACGTAATGAAAATTTCTCGAGCAATATCTTGTAACATAAATCTAAATATAACATGAAATATAACGTGAAATCTAATATAACATCAAAATAAATGGCAATATTATAATAGATAATGATATATTAGGTGTGAGAAAAAGTTCGTGGCGTTTTTTTAATACCATCTAATGGGAAAAACGCCACGAACTTTTTCCCACATCTAATACTATAAAATTGATTTTTATAAATGATTGAAATGTACGATTCCTATATACATTGGCCTTTTTTATTCTTTTTTATACATCTGTTATCAAAAATTACAGTAAAATCATTTTATTAGTATACTTTTAAATTTATTAGTATACTTTAACGAGAAATAGAGAGATAAATTTCTTGGGCTGAAAGATAAACACGCACATACGTGCGATCGCACGGTTTGCGGGAGAATTGTGTCTTTGATATTGAGATGCAGGGCTTCGATAAAAAAAAACAAATAATTTCCATGTTATTGAGCCATAGGTAGATGGAAGGGAATTTTTTAATAACAGGACTTGGGGGAGGCGATTGCAGAATGGAGACTGCAGTATGCCGCGAAGACACTGCCTAAGGAATCCCTGACCCACTTCGCGATTCTGAGTCAATATTTTTCTATTCTCTCGAAAATTCCTTAGAATACACAAAAGATTTCTGTAAAAGCTATGAATATTCTCGCTAGTAAAGTTTGAAATACGCGTGTCAGGAAGGCAAACAGTATGCGTATGCTCATTTGAATGATTTAATCTTTTACTTGCGTTCGAGGAGCGCGCTATCAGCGCCATTTGTGTAACACTGTCCTTGTCTTATGTCTAATAAAAATAGAATGATACAAGTAGCGCTTACGTCTCCCCGAATGTAGCCTTGACAATATCATATACATAATCCGAATATATTCAAATCTTTATAAATTAATAATATATAAATTCATTAAATCCAACACGCATATGGTTTTACGTAAATGGAGATTTAATAACAATGATTTTGGCAGAGCTTGATAAATAACTCAAAAACTGTTCATTATTTTACTTCGTGCTCATGGAGACTTTTGATCAGGACGATCAGAACTACAACATATTACAAATTCAGCCAAATTAGCCGGGACCCATTTTCCGTATGTTTTGTGTGAGATTCTTTGCGACAGAACTATTATTTGAGCTACAAAGCTAATATAAATTAGCGGAAAGGGACAAATACCTATTGCAAAATTCCTTGCATATAATTATGAGCCAAAGAAACTTCGTTTGACGGTAGATAAGATGGTGAACATTGGCAGCGCCAATACTATACAAATATTCACAATTCGTTAAACGTTCTATATATTATTCGTG
>Ga0157363_1000959_pt1 | contig 23060 bp, 28 predicted proteins | sample AttsexASBM1_FD_111477 | JGI IMG/M metagenome (GOLD analysis project Ga0157363, IMG submission 111477) | Fungus gardens microbial communities from leaf cutter ant in Ribeirão Preto, State of São Paulo, Brazil - Atta sexdens ASBM1 | ecosystem: Host-associated > Fungi > Mycelium > Unclassified ... | reverse complement strand
CTGAATGAGAGCTCTAAAATAAAAAATTTTTTTTTATTTTAAGATTTATAAATATAATTTAAGTTAAGCGTACTGATACTTTTTTGATCAAATAATTTTGGATAAAACGGCATTGTTTTAAAAAAAAAGGTTTGTAAAAAAAATCGTTACTTTTTTTTATTGTTTTTCAAAAACTAATCCAATTGAAAAAATTTGTATGCTTAACTGAAGACAATTTTGTAAACATTTTGTCCAAAATTCAAATCATTTGAATAAAAATTAGCCGAGATATATGGGTGCCCAGATACGAAAACATGATTCCGAGAAAAACGTGATTCCGTATTTAAAGTTTTACAACTGATTAGTTTATACATCTGACCATGTGCACTCTGTGATTTACTATAGTTCCGATACGAATTTTAATATAATATTTTAGGAATATATTTTTAAGATTCTAAGCATTACAAAAATGCAAAAAAAATCGATTTTTTGAACCTGTCACAGTAATGGTCCCCCTTAATGAATTAATATTTATTGAGCAATTATTTAATAATGATTTAATAATGATGAAATTCAATAATGAATTTTTTTATACGTATAGAAATTTAATTTCGATAATCTTGCATTTAATATATATATATAGACGGACAGTAATGCGTCTCAATAATTCGGATTGGTTGATCTTCACTCTATTATCTTTCTGTTTGAATGTGAGAAAAATAATCAACTACGATTGATCGATTTCTACGCCTGCTCCTTAATCAACTACTGTTACTGCCCATTGTAGACTATGCATTAGAGTTCTGTCTCATGACAGCCGGAATTTCGGAAAACGGAATCTCGGAAAAATAATAGAGTGGAGATTAACCATCTCGTTGCCCTATGGCAATGATAAACACTCAACCAGGAAGCGCAAGATTTGTTGGATCTCGTCAGAAAAGGATAGGATGTGAAAAAATGTAGTGTGTGAGAATGGTTCTCCTTTTCAGTACCGCTATTTGTTTGATGAAAAATCTTTTTTTGACAATGAATCCTTGCAGATCTACAAACGTCGGTACCATGATAAGCAATTCTTCAAGACTGTGCTTCATGGTTTTTCTGTCTCATTAAAGTTCTAAATACTTACTGACCTTCCAATTTACATAATCTTGCGCACTACGTTAGACAATGGACAGAACTCGATTACATGATCGTGTATGATGAGGTAATAAGCGATAGTAGAGATTGGCAGGCACATTCTCCTTGCAGTCAAATTCTATGCGTACGTCCAGAGTAGTGTTCTTCGGATTCGTTTTGTCACGAACAATTAATAACCGCAAAAGACTTTTTCGATAAATGAGAGCACGTTGAGTAGCGTTTCCAAGCAGTTGAATCTATAATATACTTTACAAACGCTTTAAAAACGCGTGTATGATACATATCAAACAGGATACATATCAAACGGCGTATTTCTTTTTGCTAAAATCCAGATTTAAATCGTCGTATGGATAAAATTCTGAATTTAGATATGCCTTCATGTTATTCAAATTATGCTATTGAGTTTCGCACGATGAAACTCAACGATTTTAAGAATGTTGGATGCAGAGTTTTTTTCCAGGTGTAGTCTTTCCAGTAAAATGTCTCTCGTCTGTTTCGGCTGTTTATTCAACATCTCACGTTAGCACTGCTGTACATGCAATCTAACGGATCTCTTCTCCGCGAAAATCAAGCAATCGGCCGTTTTAGCCCACCATGCGAATCGATATGTAATGCTCCGTTAACCGCTCTATATCGCGCAGTTTAGTTCCTTCAGGAATGACAATTTCCTCGTTGCCATAGTAAAACTTGTTGTTTGTTGAATTTATATTGGCTAAAGACTAGTATGTTTCAAAGTCCATCAGACCGAGCTCGTAATCGTCACCCAAATCTACCGCTGAAAAGTAGCTCACGGCGAGGACGCTATTCTTGCCGATCAGCGTAAATGTCAACGACATGTTTCGAATGAGCACTGAGTTAAACAGCGCAATGTCTTTAAATTGCTTGTCATCCGTTTGTAGAAACTACAAAGCTGACCGCAATTGTTCTGACTGTAATATTGATGAAACGTGCGATTGTACTCGATTATACTGTTTCAAGTTCCTTCGGTGATCAAAGACAGTCGAAACTGTCAAATACATGATGCGATTTTCCCTTTTCATATACGCTATCCAATACCGGGTCTCTCGGCATTGTTCAGATTTACGATGTCGCTCTCGTTTTGACGTTTACTCCTTCGACCGGTAATGTAGTATACATAAAGATGCTTTTAAAATACAGAATGTGCATAGTTTGCAAGTTATTGTAGTTGCAAAAATCGGTATTTATTCTCGGCATTTTTAACGTTTTATCGATATTTTTTTTTTTACGCGCGATACATTGTCCACGCTTATAGGGAGTGAGATAAACGCCGTGGCCTTCCATGACGCGATTATGGCATTGCAGTTCTTCCAGCTGACGCTTTGTTATTATTTAATGCCTTGGCGACTCCCGTCCGACCAATGATCCGAGTATGCCGAGCAGCGATAGAATAGGCAGGATGCCACCGCGTTTCGGAAGTATCCGCTTGCTCTTCTTCTTTTTTGTAGATTTCAAAGCCCATACTAATCTTTGTTTTGGCCTTCATAGCTGCCCAAATTGCTGTGGCTGCGGCTCTCTCTCTCTCTCTCTCTCTCTCTCTCTCTCTCTCTTTCTCTCTGAGAGTCGAATCACTCGCGATAATGCGTTTCCGCACTTTCGCGGCTAGTATATTATCAGCCGTATATCGTTCAGCGAGATCCTTGTTGTACGAATACGCTATCGCAAACGCAGCATCCAATGAATTAATATCTTGATCACCTCTAGTTAATCACTTCTCTAAACACATTCCCGGACCGCAAAACTGATATACGGGAATATGTAAATATGGGAATATGAATTCGAAAGGAAGCGTGTTTATCGCATGATTCAACAAGCCTCTCGACGACATTTGCTGCAATTCTTTATCAAAGCGCTAGACATGTACGCAATTTTCAAACTCTCGCAATAATACAATTTTTGATATGTGTTTCCAGCTCTTTTGAGGTTAAATTGTGCAGATCATTCAACGGGAAACATTTTGATTACTGATCGATTTTTCTCTACGCGGCTCTATAAATAGGCCCGCTCGCGATATCATTTTCAATATTTTGTGAAAAAAGGAAATATGCGGTTCGTACGTCAATCGCGAATAATCAAAATGTTGAATCTTGACGACAAAGTACAAACACTGCAAACCGATAAAGAGCAAGCATGGCGACATGTCACCGACTTCTATACACGCTGTCATCTGTGGACCGTTAAATTGCTGCAAGACAAACGCTGATAAGCCTATTGGAAAATCCACATGCGTGCGATTCGAGAACGTGTATGTGTATTCGAAATCGCTGCAACAGTCGAAATATCGATACCTGACTAATTTGTTAGCATCGATTGAGGAAATCGGCTATTTTACATTCACAATAACAGCGACATCATTCCGAAAAATAGCGAGGCGTTTTCGAATTCCATCTTTATCTTTGATGACGTAGCATGCGAGAGAAGCAAGATAAGAGAGTACTTTGCAATGGGACACGCGGACGTCGACTGCTTCTATTTTTGTCAAACATACTCATCAAAGATACCGAAGCATCTTATACGCGAAAATGAAAATTTGTTGATCCTGTTCAAACAGGATGGTACCAATCTGAAAAGCGTGTACGATCACGATCATAAATATCGATATATTCTATAAGAATTTCAGCGATTTGTGTCGTAAATGTTGGTTGCAAAAGTATGGATTTCTAATGATTAATAAAGACAGTGCGCTTACCGATGTGCGAAAAGGATTTAACAACTTTGCGGTACCGTGATGTGATCAGTTGACATTGATATGATGTTGACAACAGCAAAAATCGTGAGAAGATCGCTAAAGAGATTGCGAAAACGATTCGCAAAAAATACCGCGTTTTGAAGACTGGAAAGTAAAATGGAGGAGGACATTGGAGAGACACTTTAAACTTATTATCGACCTGTTGAAACAGATTATCGAAAGCACAGTTGACTCCTCCAAGGATCCTATCATGACTGAACATTCTTTTCGGGAGAAGACGAAGAATCAAAACGCAAAAGAAAACGACCAAATGCTTTGTACAATCTTATACAGGCTTCCACGCCCGTAAAATTAGTGTTGAGTCAATCGAAAACCATTCACTTTGAATGAAGTGTCTGAAATAATACAACCGCGCGATTTATCGTATGATCACGCTTCTTTCGTCGAAGAGATTTTCAAGGCTGCCGATGAATATTTATTCGACATCTGCTTCAAACCCGAGGGGCAGGAAAAGTTGCATGCAAACTATAGTCCATTGAGACAGAAATATCTGAAAGCGATCCTGAGCGGTAAGAAAGTTGTCAACAGACGTTGTATATGGAGTTTATTTCAGCAACGAGGGAACGATCTCATATAAGGTGATAAACGTATTATTACCTTGTACAAAAACGATGATATAATTATAGAAAGGAAAAGATATGATGAAACATCAGGCTTGTACGAGTTAATTATCATGAAATTTCAGAAATAAAAGTATCTATACGGATAATGACGTACAGACCTATAGAAGCATTCTGCTGACGACAAACGCTCAATGGCGTAGTCATAGCCCGAGTAATCAAGTAGGTAGTAAGAAACAAGTATAAGAACATATTAGCGCTATTAGTGTTGAGTAAAAAAGTTGGAACGGGAATAAACAAAAGAGTGGATTTATCGCGTATAATGACACTAAATGATAACAAGACTGACTATATCCATTGGAACATTTCCAACGAAATTGTAGATCGTCTGCGATTCGAAGCCTCACTCCAGGCGAGTCACGACAACGAGATTCCATTCATTATTAAAGAGCTTCGCGAAGTCTGATTATAAATTAATCTCGTTTTACACACGTCATTCAGTCGAAATCGCACTGCTGATTAACAAGTTTGGACTATCGCTTGAAAGAGGAAGCGAATCGCACTATCAGTGGATTGAAGTGGATCAGAAATTAAGTGCGCTCTTACATAACCGCAGACTTTGACGCAAAGTCACGCCAGATTTGACGATTAGCGCTACCTGTGGATGATGACGCAGCAAACAAACGATATGTGCAACAGAGTGTTCAAGATTTGAAAGATTGTTTGAAATCGAGAGAAAGATTGCAGCTTTACAAAATAATATGCAGATTATGCTAAACGAATTTGAAAAGACGATTCGAGAAGTGCATCGTGCCGGATTATTCGTTCCGGCGAGAAGAAATTTTCCACGAGAACACGTCAGTACACGGATATGACTTGTGGCAGACGAATGTCGAGATGCATCTTTATACGCGATTCAACAGAGGTTACCACTACACTCTCTCCACTACATTCTCTCTTATCGATGTGCTGAGCATGCATGGACCATTCAAAGCCAAAAGCGGAAATGAGGTGATCACAGATAATTCGAGATGATGGAAGATGTCCGAAAAATTTGCATACTGACAGAAGAAAAGAATTTTATAACTCGAATATGCAGAAGACTCTTGAAGAAGCACAACATCAACCATTATTCTACGTATTCCGTAATGAAGGCTTCTTTCGTTGAATGATTCAACCGTACGTTGAATAATGGAAACAATTTACGCACAATGGAAATTACAAGACATCCTGCCGCGTCTCGTATCAAATTACAACGCGCGCAAGCATCGAATTATTGGTATGCGTCCTATCGACGTTACTTCCGCGATCGCCGACAGGCTCTTAACTACATTTTTTACAGTCGCGTTGCTGCATCTGCGCGATTATAAAGTGGGTGATTTAGTATGTGTGAGCAAATTCAAAACGATCTTTGATAAAGATTATTCGCTGAATTGGAGCACGGAGGTGTTTAAAATCATCAAAGTGCAGCAAACTAATCCAGTGACATATCTTCTGGAAGATTTTCGCGGAGAGTATTTATTGCTAAAGGATTCTCCGAATACGAATAGCGTCGTTAATCTCGATGTGTGTTAACTTCGTTGAAAAGGTGTTGCATGAGAGGGGGAACAAAAGGTTTATATGAAATGGTTTATATGGAATTGGAATTTGACAATTCGCATAATTCGTGAATACATAAAGATGTGTTGTAAAACTTATATTTATAAAAAATATAAATACGTATTATACATATTATAAATATCATATACATACTCAAGTAAGACATGAGGTTTTAAACGTCTGTGATAATGTTGTCTCAGCTTAAGTTGTCGCAGCAATGCATTTTTGTTTATGACAGCCACAACATTATTATGACATTGTGACAAAGTTGTAACAGCAAAAATGGGATAATATTTTTAAGCTTTGGAAACGATGTTGCAGCCATTCAACTGCACAACATATTGCTGTAAAGAGATTGTGTCATCGCCATATATATTATAGTGATAATCTGAATAAACTAATAAACAGAATGTTCTTCATATGTAAATATTCAATGAAAGTTTAATTTTTAATTTTAAAATTACGTAAAAATATTCAAATACAATTAAAAAAAATTTTTTTTCAACTGGCATTAAACTTGAAACAACCCGGAATCTTTATCTCACTAAAATTAGATCAAATTTAAGGATTAATTAATCATTACAACTAATTATAATTTATAACGTATATATAATTATTATATTAACGTAGACACAAATTCATAAATACACTGATTACAGAACTACACACAGATCTTTAAGTAAGAATTTTAGAGTCACTTAAATGAACGCATGGATCCGCATGATCATCGCTGGTACATGCTTTTAACCTAAAACTTAACCTAAAACTGACAGGTGTATATGTTACTCTTTGCTTTTGATATACAAATTACAGCTACATTGGCTGTATTTTTATTTTTTTATTAGCTGTCACAGCGACTGTACAGCTAAAATAAATGTAGTTGCTAAATAGTTGTAATTAAGGTTGGCAGAACGTTGTACTAGTCACATTTTTGCTATTGCAGCGAACATAATTAGACCGTGTTACTTGGATATTATATTTACATACCATGTATTATACATACTATACATGTTATAGTATACATATTATGCATATTATACATATTATACATATTATACATATTATACATGTTTATATACATATTAAATATACTATAATACAAATGTGTTTTATGTCGGTAATGTCGGTAATGTCGCCCCATGGCAGCGTGTCGATGGAATCTGGCACGATTTACCGCTTATTGTCGTGCGGACGATTTAGAGCGATTTTTGTTTCCGATATTGTGTACATCGTGCAATTTGGACGACTGCCTGCACGTCATTTCGATTGCATCATTCAAACATCGCATGTAATCTTTGAACTTATAGATCTCGCTACAACGTTGCTCTTGACGCCCTGCTTCGTATCCTTCTTTCCTTCTACACGCAAAGCATACATTTTCGCTCTAAATCCAATGAATTCGATCATAATGACACCGTTGTTCTCGTCTTTCATAAGGTCGGGAACTTTTTTATTTACAAGCGGAATGCCGTATGCGTTGTCGCTCGAATAATTGCTCGTGTTAACTCTATTTATATCGCGTTTCATGATATCGTAGACATCGTCACATTCTATATGAAGCTATCAGTATCATTATACATAATTTTGCATTTTTCGCGAAATAGTGGTGCCATGAACTCGTGGTGAAATTTGTACAAACACGTCTTGGATATCTCGAGAATGCACATGCTCACGTATATCGGTTTGTCAAACTTTATTTCGAGCTTACGCAGTTCTATCGCGACCAGATTCTCCGAAAAGATGGTTGTGGAAATTTGGTTTTGCGATTATTGCCTCAGTACCATATCTGCCTTCCCATTTTGTTAATAACTTTACGTCGATATGCACATTCTCCATGGTTTTGCCAAATATCGCGTTATCCATAAGTTTGTATAAATTTTTTTCAAAATCATTTTTGGCAAAGTTCTAAATTTTTAGTTCTATATAATCGCGTAGCCATGGAGATTGCGCGAATTGCAGTATACGATAAATCTTTGTGATATGGAGATCGTGACGAATACATTGCTGCAGGTTACGATAATGTATGACGTAATGATGTTTATCACATAATGTTGCAAGGAACTTGTCATTGCACTTACCGGGTGGTTTCTTGCGCGTCGGACAGAATGGTCAGTGTACACGTCATGAAGATGTTGCGGGTATTTCGCGTCTATCTCAAGAATATAATTAATAATAATAGCGCTCAATAAACATTATCATGTTGATATCTGTGAGTAGTTTAAATTTTGTATGTATGGTTCAACATGGCGTCCCACGTGAAGCCCGGTAAAACATACGCAGTGGTCTAAGCCAATGTTCAAATAGGTACGAGCGAGCCAACAACAAATACATGCCATCGTACGATCCATTGAAATAGTCATTATACTTGATGTACTATGACATCAACAATCTGTACGGCTGGGCAATATCATTGCCTTATGCCGATTTTCGATGGGTCAACGACGTACAAAATTTTGACTTTATGACTCTCGCGTTATATTCTTGAGATGGACGCGGAATACCCGCAACATCTAAACGTAACTCGCGATGCAACTTTCGCGGAAATCTCTGATGTCACTACCGTGATGTCGCAGCGAGGGAAAAGCTTTCGTAAAAAAATCAGAAAGGCTGGTTAGAATTATATAATAAAATCTCTTCCTGTTTTCTTCAAGTACAAAATATTTTTTATTCGATAATTTTTTTTTAAAAAGAGGAAGGATGAAAAGGAAACATATATAATTTTAATGTTTTTATGTTGATTATATTTTTGTTAACTCTTACACAAAAAATTCAATTCAGAAACAATATTTACATTTTTATGTTTTTACATTTTTACATTAAATCATTCAATAAAATTCTAATCAAAATATTTTTTTACAAAAGAGAGATACTTATATTTTATTATTTACAAAAAACTTAAATTTAAGTTTTTTCTTACATAATACTTAAATACTACGCAAATAAGCGGAAAACTCATGAGCTTAAAATATAAGTGAAAGAAAGAAAAAGAAGAAGAAGTCGTTATTCTCTCCTAAAACTTCTCCTAAATTGGAGGGAAGGGAATAGCGATTATTAATAAATTTGCGTTTTACCAATACCAGTGCACATGCCTTTGTTTCATTTCGCGTTACAATTTCGTGAAACACGGTGCGCCAGATTGCGCTAATACTCAAATTTATTGCTGCCTCTCCCGTTTCTTCTTCTTCTTCTTCATCGCGCTTTTCTCTTTCATTATCCATTATTAATTTCCTAATACTATTAATTATATATATAAATTTATAATTCGAGAATTCTTATAATTTAATATTATTCCATTAACTTTACAAATCTCGTGTCTGTTATCTTCCGGTGTATGAACGACGTACATATACAATTTCGGGCCTCCGGACACGAACTCGATAAAACTGTCCCGTCCGTAGCTCTCGAGTTCATCTGTCATATGGCCCAGAAAATTCTCCGTACGCGACTCGTACTCGCTTGGTTCGCCTCTGCTTACGTAAAAACACGAGTATCTGTATCACAATATAAAACGCGACTATCTAATTTTTCTAGATATAATATCAGTCGTGCTTGTGATGTCGTCTATGCCGCGATTACAGGGGTGGTTTGCGGAGAAGGCGTGACCGTCTCTTCGTATAGTCGCCATGAAATATATATTATCTCGTCATTGATAGGTAATATATTGGTTATTCGTGCTCTGAACTCGTGAGCAACGTTGCCACGTTGTTCATATTTTTTTACGATCTCTGTATTAGGCAAATTGGTTTGTTGGCCGAATTTATCCCAGAAAGAATTCAAGTAGAATTTCGTAAACCAGGATTTCGAACGATATTATTTCTATCGAGAACAATACCCTCAGTTTTTTCGTATTCCGGAAGGTACCGTTCCTCTCAACATCCTGGCATTCGCTCGGCCATCCGCTACCTTCTTGCTTTAATTTCAAAAATTGATATATTCGGCAAACAAAGCTTGCCTCGTACAAGGATCGAATCGTGTAACTCTTTCGCTCACATTCGTCACGAGATAATCTTTCTCGAGGACTTTGCGCAATTCGCAGGATACTCATACACCTACGATCGGCGGGGAGATCATGAATGCACTCGGCCTGCGAAAATGTTTCACAGCAACTACGACACAGCCCAAACAACAATTTGCCTTGTATGCGGTACAGGAATATAGGGTGAAAGAGATCGCGAGGAAGTACTGTGCACCGAATGATATCCTCGACAGAATCCAAATTAAAATTCGAAGCTACGCCAATTAACTCCGAACATTGTTCTCCGATATAAATCGTAGGTTGACCTAACGGAAAAGTACTCGTTTTCAATATGTACGGATATAGAGAACACACATTCACATAATGTATTTTCTCCATATTCATAACTTCGTATCGGATTACGATATTTTCCGTGGCCACCAAAGAACGCTTCGCGAGGATCGAGAAGAGAGTTGATTAAGATAGAGAAAATTGCGCATCTCGCGATTCTCTCCTACAAATTCACACTCCCATTTCTCCATCACTCTATATCCATGTTGACGCCATGTCATTACGAGAGTTCGTATCGAATAACGATTTTATTTTCGTGTGATGCCCCGGACATAAGTTTCTTTTCATGATTGATTTGATAACAGTTGGGAACTGTGCCAAAAACAACCGTGAAATTGTAATACGTAACGCAACGTCTCGTTCGCTGATTTGATTCCATCGACGGATGTACCGGCAATTCGATACTCGCGACCTTGCCCCGCATGAATTATAGGATGTCCGAGCTCACGCTCCATCCATACTAACCACTGTAGTGCTTTGTGCGACTGATTGTCTTTGTATCTATATCCTCCCGGTGATTTCTATTTCTTCCTTGCGTAAAAAGTTTTTACGAAAAACTTTCATACATGTGGAAGCGATAGTCGTGCATTCTACAAACGGACACACATCTCCGGGTTCTAAAAAGATTTTTCTGAATGCCATGCATGCAATCGAAGGATATTTACGTCATTCCGGCAATATTTTATTATTTCTTGTTTGAAATCAAAAACGAAATTCGATCGCGACATTTCGTTGGGTCAAATCATAAAACGCTCGTGTTCCTTCATTTACTCGGGCGAATAATATTGAGCGTCTTCGAAAGTATTGATCCAATATAATTTTGATTTTGCAGCGTATTAAACAAATGAGGAAAAAAACCTTTAGCCAAAGTATCCCGCAGTCCGAAAGCCTTGGGTAAATCAATTAAATGCATAAGGTATATAATTTGAACTATCAATAAATTTTGTACGACCAATCGTCATAACGATAATTTTCATCCCGTTTAAAATCATCCGAGGTTCTTCCGTCGTTTCAGACTTTTCAACGAGGTATTTTAAAATGAACTGAGCGTCAAATGCTTTAGCATTATGCCCGATGATTTTTTAAAAATATTTAGATGTTTGTGTCGCGAAATCGACAAATTCTTTTACGAGATCACTACTAAATTTGAATTCGCGCACTCCACACCAACGACATCGCAATGACATGGCCTCTATTCTCGCGCACGCTTCGCAAATTTGTTGCGCAACGCAGAGAGTTGGAACGATTTCTTACCTTCCTTTAAGTGTCTCATCTTGTTGCGTTTCGAAATCATAAAACACAAATGCGACGCGGTCTCTTTTAACACACTCGACTGTGTCTTCGACATCATTCGTATTTGTTTGCGGATTTTCTTCTCGATGTTACAGTACTTGTACCCTCTCCAAGGTTTTTTACTGAGGCTTTACGACAAAGAGGCTGCATGTAACACAAATGATTCGAAGACTGTAACGATCGGCAAGTTTTGCAATAAATTACGTCGTAATTGTGTTGCGATTTTGAATTAACCAATCCCCGCATTCGTTATAAATTTTAATGGATTCGCAAACGCTTGCGAGGGATTGATTATATGATCCCTGCGCTCGATGACGTTTAATACATACACGCCCGAAGAAGACGCGAACGCACTTAATCAACTCAACGTCGGGGCGTTCGCAAGACGGGATGACATAGCAGTGTGGGCATTTTTTTGTGCATCGATGACTTCTGTCATTACGAAAGCCCACGTTGCATCCTCTGTGAGAACCGGCGGCGGCTTTTATATTTAATATAGGATTATAATATCGCGAGCCCTCGTAATACATTATATTTAAATGACAGGTTCGCGACCTAAGGAGGAAAGTAGCTATCGTACATCGGATTCTCGCCTTGATCGAAAGTACTGAAATTATATATCATAATTGCAATATTTTCGGAAGCGAGAATCCGTTGAAATCACTCGATTTCGCGAATTCCACAACCTTCCTCGGGAATCATAATATCAGGCTTTCATTAATTCTTAGGTCAGCTTACGCTGTAACGAAGAACGCTGGTATCTTACCGATTCCCATCTTTCCCTCGTACGCAGCTGCTCACGTTCTTGATGCTACGAGCGAATGGGAAAAACAAATTGTCTGTATTATTTATTTGCAAAATCGAGCGTTTGGCTACATCTTCGCGCGTTAATCATATGCTGGACGAAATGATAAACTCTCCTGTTTCAGCACCGTTACTTTTTTGACGATAAATTTCTTGTTAACGACGAATCCTTGCAGATTTACAAATATTGGTATGACCATGATGAACAATTCTTCAAGACTATGCTTCACCAGTTTTTCTCTTCTTTTTAAAGTTCTAAATACTTGCTGACCTTGGATAATCTTGCGTACTATGTTGGAAAACGGAGTACTCAATTACACGATCGTGTATGATGAGGCAATAGGCATAATGACAGGCACATTCTCCTTGCAGACAATTTTATGCGTACGTCCACAGTGATGCTTTTGACGGATTCGTTTTGATGCGAGCAATCAATGACCGCAAAAGGCTTTCTCAATAAATGAAAGCACGTTAAGAAGCTGTTGATTCCATAATATGCTTTATGAAAACGCACATATACATATCAAACAGGATAGCGGATCTTTATGCCAAAATTTAGATTTAAATCATCGTTCGGATAAAATTCTGAATTTAGATATACTTTCACGTTACTCAAATTACAATCGTCGAACACGCTAACATCTCGTGACATGACATTCTTTCGATCGGTCTGCAGAACAAAGATAAACATATCGCGGCTCCTCAAGTTGAGTCGCTGTTTTGACAGCCCATGAATACTTGATCATATTCCGTAACAGAGAATATGTATGAGTATTCTCTGTTCCACGAGCGAAAACTCATGCTCAGATAACGACCGTTTTCCAATGCTCGCATTGATAATTTATTGATCTCGTTTAACGCAACATAAGGCATCCGCTATTGCACTTTGAATAATTCAATCTCAGTCTCCGTCACAGAATTTCCCACCAAGCAATTGTAATCGTTGCGCGCTCTTATCAAAATCTGTTCAATACCCATGTTGTTTACAGTTTCTAGCCACATCGCCCAATAAAAAATCAATCAATCCGCGAGATGTCGATTGTTAAGCGACGCACACATGCGTTGTTTGTAATCGATTAGCAACACTCAGATCATTATGGCCGCTCTAATTGTCTCATCGATAACACATGTCTCATCTCGTGCTAAAGACTTTTATCGCGCTACCGCACAGTTGAGACTCTTTTCGCATCTGTAAAACACGTTCGCCCGCAGACTGAGGTCTGTTCAAATAAAGCAGGGAAAATCTCATTTTTCTCGCCCTCGAAGTAATTATACTGCGGGAAACGCTTGGGCAGGGATCGCATGACCGTGCCACCATAAATCCATCCTGCACGCAGGTAAGATCGCCAACATTTCTTTGATCCTTCGAGCCGGATTCTGTCAAGCATTTAGTCTCAGTGAAATGGCGAGCAGCAATTTAACAGTCAGACAAGGTTATCATCGACACGAGACAAGCGTCGCACCAGCGGCAGCCTACAGCTCAGTAAAAGCAGCCGTAAGGCCTGTATCTAAGCATCAGAAACGCAACACGTCTCATTATATTATATCCTGACGCAGTACTAACGTTTTGTGAGCGGAATCCTGTCGACGGCGGAAAACAAGGTCCAATTCAGATGACATGCAATGGAAGGCATCCCTCATCGGCGCAGCATTTGCGAGAGGAACATTTCCGTCCATCAATACTCGACTGGGAGGCATTCAGCATCTATCGCATCCCCTTCTAGGATAAATTGCGTGCGTAACGAAGTAAGGAAGACTATTGTCTCTATTACAAATCAAATTCCCTTCGCTGCGTCTATCGCGCACACGCATTCGTATTTGTTCAAGATGGTCGACCAATCAGAAACTACGATACTTAAGCTTATAATAGCGCGCGACTATAAAGGCGTATCAGAATCGTACGCATATTAGAATCTATGTAAAGTCAATTGCCGTCATTAACTCAATAGTAGTTCAGCTCGAAGAGGAAAGCGAAACTTGAACACTATTGGAATATAACGAAGTGCAATTGCGTCTAGAATCATTGGATGAGGCCGAAGGCTGCGATCGAGACGATTTCGAGGAAATGTTTTATGCGTTATCTGCTAAGATCCACGAGCTCATTTCCCTTCCGCCATTGCAAACGTCCATCTTTTCTCCTTTCTCCTCAAGTGCTCGCGATTCCGATCGTGGTATGTACGTTCGGTTGCCTAAGTTAAATTTATCAACATTTTCCGGTAAATATGATGAATAGTTTCTGTTTTTCGATACATTCAATACTCGGTTATCCATTTCAACGTCTCACTCTCAAATTCGCAGAGCTTTCAGTACCTACGGGCGTCTCTCATCGGCGATGCAAACACTGTAATCAATTCATTAGAATTGTCGAACGCTAATTACGACATCGCGTGAGTAATAGGGCAGCCATGGGGCGTCAAAACAAATCCCCTCTACGTTTCCCTCCAGGGCCATGGGCGTGGCCTAGACAGGTCAGTCAAGAAAAGGGCGTGCTCTGATTAGTCGAGGAGTAAGGGGTGATTAGTTCCTATACTTGCCCAAAGATGTGATTGGCTCGCTGTACTTATCCGCGAGATGATTGGAGAAGGGAGATGCTAGAGGACAAAATAAAGGGTAAAGTCCGAAAAAATGGTGAGTGGATCTGTAGCATTTTTTGTCGTAAGGATGGAGTATGAACACTGGGCATGAATAGTGGGCGGTTTTATGACGGTCATTTTTTTATTGGCACAATGTCTTGGACATATTGGCGTTTGTGAACGTTTTTATTTATAAGAGATGAGATCTTATACGAAAATTAGGAAGTCTAGAGAGAGTCTTGCTTTTTCTAGGAAAAATGGGGGAGGTTAAATAGGAATGAACATGTTCAACAGACGCGGAGCATCGTCTCTGGTGTGACTCACTCGTTCGAGTGAAAATATGACTTTTATGATGTATGACAAAGATTTTATGAATCTGTATTGTACTTCTTGTACTTTATTTAAAAATCTATGTTATACATATAACAACGAAATATGTAGAGAAAAAAGTTGGTTATTGGAGGGTACGGATGATTACGGAGTACGGATGAAACGAGGATTTATGTTATAAAAATGTATTTATATATAAAAATATATTTATTGATACAAATTCTTTTTTTCAAAGAAGAAGAAATACAAAGTTCATACATGAAAATAAACTAAAAAGAAATTTTTTTTAGAAAAATTAAGCCAAAGATTCTCTTCGAGAGAATTATATGAAAAATTTCGTTATATCTTAATGAAGTTAATTCCAAAAATATTGAAATACAATCAAGAAAAGTTAAGTCATTAATTTGTGTACGTACATTACACTCTATATCTTCATAATTACCACGCAATGTTAATTTTATAATTTTCTGATTAATAAAACTTGCAGATAATTTCAATTCCATTTCTTGAATTAAATATAGAGCACTTGTTTAACATTATCGGATAAAGATTCTAATTGTTTTAAACGCGTATCGACGCACTTTACAATGCTTTGCAGTTCGAGGAAGGTAGTTTTCTGCAATTGCTACTATGTAGGTTCTTCGTTTTCTTCGCCGGAGGAGTTGAATCGTGAGCGTTCTCTTCTTTTCGAAAATTTCCGTTGAAATTTTCCTCTTCTTCTTTATATGACAGCAATATTGATTTTGCCCAGTAAAATGTGATAAAGCTGATGGTGATATTTTTTATAACGACAAAGTTAGATTTCACTTTGTTATCGCTGCTTAAATACTCGTTTATAAGTCCCATATGATCTTGAAACTGCTGCCAGCAGTTGTTGTCGAAATAAATTCCGTCTGCGTTGTGTCCGCCCAATTTTACAAGAGGTTTAAAGATTCTTTCGTTCGTTCTTTGCAATTTTACGTGAATCGTCTTCGTATGAGATTTGTTAAGACGTTATTGCTAACAACATATGAAACAACATACATATGAAATCGAGCGTTTCTTCTCTCATCGTCGTTATTACGTAACTTGAAAGAATCAGGGATGAAGTACATTCCCATGTCCAAATTATTAGTATTTTTTGAACTGGCCATTCTTACGCCACAGTACCAAATTCAAGCTAAGATGGCAATCAAAAAACATAAGAAGCACAGTTGTTTGCTCGCGAAGCTGAAGCTACGGACGACGAGATTTGAATGAAACGGATTTTCGATAGTACTGATGACATCAGTATTCCCTCTCCATGATAAACTCTACATGATAAAATTATTTTGCGCGCGCAGATGAAAAAAATTAAAAAACATAACTTTTTCTAAATTTTTTAAAAAATTTAAAATAATCTATACAGAAGTCAGGATGGGAGAGGAGTGAGGTAAAATGAAAATAAACAGGAGCGAACAGGAATGATAAAAAACGTTTTATGATTCCTTTCCTGCATTTTTATAAAATGACAATGGAAAGAATTCGACCTGCTAGAAAGAGAAAATTTTTTCGTAATGAATCATAAGGGACAAAGAATTGGTTTATCTCGTAGGCAGTTTCTAAATAAAAATTATTATATCAATAATCTTTTTTCAAAAAACAAGAAGAAATTTTTGGAGTGTCTTCGATTTAAAGTAAATTTATGATTGAGTTTATTGCTTTTTAGAAAATTCATTAATGTTTAAAGAGACAGAGATACGACAAAAAAAGATATTAAATTGAGTTGGGAAATGATAATGCAGGAAAATTTATTCGTCTTTCATTTTTTTGAAACTTTTAAGTATAATCTCAAGGGAAAAAATAACGTGCTGTATACGGATTTGGAGAATACAAAAATTAAATATTATTTATATTGATAAACATGAGGAAAGTTTTAAACGAAGAGAGTTATGTTCAATGTTCGCCAGGATTTTTTCTTCATGATGACGCAACTCCTGAAGAGAGGAAAACTAACAAAAACCAAGTAATATTGTTGGTCAAGCGAGATATAGGAATTTCCATTAAAATTGTGTTTTTTCTTTTGCTGAAAAATTTATTATTTATTATTTATCAGTCGTAGACTAATATTGCATGACATTCCTTTCCAAAAAAGAAAATACAAAAAAGCAGAAGGAAAAATTTAAAAACGTGAGATTTACACAGTAACAATAAAAATTTTATAATGTAACAAAAATTTTTTCGGATAACATTGAAAACGAGAATAATGGTTTTATTAGGGTAAATTTATTATTAGGGTAAAAATGAAGCGACTGATGCTTTTGAGATAATTTTTACGGTGAAACGGAGCTAGATTAGATATGGGTTGGTCATAACTAAGAAATTTTTGTCGTCTCCTACTTCTCTAAATTTTACGAGAAGATCACTCCTAGTAAAGGAAGCGATCAATTACCAAAATTGTTAAAACTTATCGACCAATGAAGGGACTAGAAACTTTTAGCGATTCTTTTCGAGGAGAGGAATTTTATGAATATCGCTGCGAGCATAAATACGAGCATAAATAAGCACTGATCAAGCTAAAGTTTAGTCCCGCGTTCAAACTCTGTAGTAGATTGATTTGCGAGTTGACTATTTACGCTTTTAATTCGTATTTAAAAAAATGGAGTTCATGAATTACTCATCAAATTTTTTATCGTTGGTAGTAACTTAAATAAAAAATTAATTATCCGCCGATTATCTGATAAAGTTGTCAGATAATAACGAAAAAAATTATTCCATTTTCAGGAATTTGGTGGGTGAATGCTCCAGCACATTAGTGTGCATTATGAAATTGGGGCATTGTGGTGGTGATGAGAGATTGAAAAATATAATCGCTCGTCATCTGAAAATACGCGAGTGTTTTGGACACGAGGAGGTCACGTAACTGACTTCAATCGACCCACTGGATTCAGAGGTAAGCAGTAATAATTTCTAAAATAAAATCGAATATATATTAGCATTAAAAATTTACTTTATAATTAAATTATAATATTTATTTCATAGAACCGAATTGCATTATAGGACGAGCGATACCGCAGAGGGCGCCTAGGTAGGACACCTTAGTTTAAGGCGATGCACTGTGAGAGAAGAAGAGGAGAGAGTATCAGCGAGTAAGTTCTAGGGAAATAAATATTAACTAAATGTTTATAGAAATTTCGATTATTAAAATAATTTATTTTTTCCAAGAAGAACACGTATTGAACCGGCGGAAAATGTTCTGCCTCCGCGTGACGTTCCTGTCATCGTAATTGATAAGTATTTTACAAATAACCGAGAAATCTAGTTCATATAATACAGATGTAATACGATAAAGAATAAAATCAATTTTGATTTAGATGATGATGACGACAACAATGATACGAATAGTGAATTGAGTCCGTCCGATTCGATTAAAGCACTGGTCTCTCCAGGTTTTACCATTTCCATAACGTGTAAATTCTTTAAAAAATAAGTTAGTCGAATATAAAGAGTTATATTAATTTATATACAGAGTTCAAAAATATAATAATAATAACAAAAATTACTTTTTAGGAAACCGAACAAGATCGGGAGGAAGATGAGGAGTCTGGAGAGAAGGAGGAGGAGGAGGAGGAGGAGGAGGAGGAGGAGGAGGAAGAGGAGAAGGAAGAGAAGGAGGAGGACAAGGAGGATAATGAGAACGATATCGACAATGGTTTTGACGATGATGATAATAATGAAGAGCAAAACAACGCTAATGTTGACAGCGTTGATGACAACGGTGACTACGAGGAGGAGGAGAAAATACAACGAGATAGAAGCGCCTCAGGAGGCAATAAAAGAAAAAGAAGAAAATAGATATTAGGCACATCTTGAAAATGAAAGTAGTAACTTTTTATTTTAAATTTGCTTGTTGCTCGAGATACTTAAAGAGATATTTTTATCAGATATTTCGTATTCTCCTGTTCTATCTATGTTGCCGGAATATTAAAAATTTGTAAATAAGAAAAACATTATCCGTCCACGTACGATCATGTAAACAATTGTAGATGAGTTATTTTGCTATGCTGTAATATTATGATTAGTAGTATAAGTTTCTGACTTAATATATATAGCGAAGCAACTTTAGCGATACATCCGCTAGAAAAGTACATAGATATCACATTCGATGGATAGAAAGCGCGTTCCGTGAAATTCGGGTATATGCACTACATTCGTGCGAACCGAACGATTACGTGGGATTATCGTTCGAGTCGGCGGATCTAGCCGTTCTAACATATTTTTACGGTCCAGTACCATGGAAATTTTTGATAAGATCTGACAGATCTTGCGCTTCCTGATTGAATGCTTATCATCATGAATTGCGATGGGAGGACGGGATGATCGCATACAGCGAGGCTTGATCGGTTATGATATTTGAAGATGATCCTATCGTGTACGTCAAGGGATACGAGAAACGTGGCTGTGGAACTTACTTCTAGACGATGAGTAAGAACGCATGTACATCGAGATCTTGGATGTTTTATGAAGACATTAATTTGGGTGATTGTAATACTAACAACAACTACTACAACTTTTACTACAATTTTTACTACTAATCTACTACTTTTTCTACTACTTCTTACATGATATTCGCGATTATTTCTCTCGACAAATGCCACAGAAGATTTTTTTACATAGAAAGAAATTTCTCAATTTGTTAAGAGAAAGAGAGAAATTGAATCTGCGAAAAGTATTTACTTCTTCAATCTCTATTATTGTTACAATCAATTCAATAGCTTTGAATATGAAACCAACCAAAAACATACAGACAACTCCAAGGTAATTGCACACGTCTATCTAAATCTAGCAGACTTCAAACATAATAGCATTGATCCTTTACACATCCTCAACGACAAATGATTTCTTAATCTTTCAGAAGTAGATATTTCCACCGAAGTTTCTTGTTTATTACAACTAGGAAACAATTTCGGTTTGCCTGCGCATATCAATAAAGAACTTCGATTCTTAAGTTTATCAAAGATTTTGAACATCACAACAAACGGTTAAACAGCACAGCTCAAGAATTAGAGATGTTGTAATTGATAAACTCCATGACTTTTCACACAAAAAAGTGGAAAAGAAACAATTTGAAGTTGATTTGTTAAATATGTATAGAACTACCAAACTTTTTTGTAATGAAAACCCAGACGTAATATTGACAAATGCTGACAAAGGCAATGTTGCAGTTGCTATAAAAAAACAAGACTACATAAATAAAATTGAAGAAACACTACAGGATAAAAACATTTACTAGACCATTGAATACAATCCGATTAAGAAAATTGAAAAGCAACTAAATGGTTGTCTAAAAAATTAGCTTGATAAAGATCTCATTACAAGGAAGGATTATTTCGCACAACTGTTCAACGACTCCAATTTATGGATTACCTAAAATTCACAAAGAAAGTATTCCATACAGAATTATAATCTCCTCGATTAACAATTCCTTGTATCCTATAACTGCTTTCCTACATTTTGATCATTGCCTCTAGCATTGAGAAGAATTCTCGACAAAATTCCTCGTAATAGCTTTGAAGCTTTAAATTATTAAATGACATAGATATTGACAATTCGGTTTTATTTTTACTTGATGTTTTTTCTATGTTTACGAACATTTCACTAGATCTTGCAATCAGCAGTATTGAAAAAGATGGACCTTAATTTCAATTAAGATTAACATTCCGTATGTTGAGTTTGTTGAGATACTAAAATTTATTTTTACTACAACTTTTTTCACTTTCAACAACAAAATATACAATCAAATTTTTGAGACACCTATGGGATGTCCTTTGTCCCCTATTTTAGCTGAGATTGTTTTGCGAGATTTAAAGGAGAAAGCTCTCGACATATTAAGTTTAAATCTTATAATTTATTAAAGATAAAAAAAAGATATGGTTCTATAAAAAGATATTTTCCGACATCTTACCTTTCTATCCAATCATTCCACATCCCATAAAATTGGTTTGATTTTTAGTCTTATAGATAGAGTCATTTTTTTTTCTCATCCTAGATTCCATCAAAAAAACATTGAACTTGTTGTAAACATTTTCCTAAACAATTGCTATCCTTTATCCCTAATTTTTAATTGCATAAATAAAAGGATTAAAAAAATGATACATGAGAAATTAAATACACTGAATATTGACAATATGATTCCGAACAATACAAACGATTTAAAGAAAAAATATTTTGGTGGTACCTTATATCTCTAAAGTTTCGTATTCTGTCACTGCATTTTTTAATAAATCAATCTTTACTAATTGTCTACAGAATCTTAAACACGTTAAGCTTCTTCATTAAAGTATACGTAAAGATAAATAGAATAAATTTCAAAGTCAGAACGTGGTCTATCAACTCAATTCAAGCTTGTGAGGCGTCGTATGTGAGGCAAACAAACAACTTATAAAAACAAAAATCCAAAATTTAAAATCCATATAAAGGAACATAGAAGTAACATTAAATAGAATTCTTTCAGATTATCTGTCATTTCTGAGCATAGATTGAATTGCGATCACAATTTTGATTGGGAGCCTTAATTCTATTGTAGATATTGAAAATAATTACAACAAAAGAATTATATCGGAGATGCTACATATTAAACAACAAAACAAAAGCTTTAATTCTCAGACACGATCTGGACTCTTATTGTTATTTATTGAAAAATTGTCAAGCAAATAAACAAATATCGGATATTTAATATCTGTCACCATTGTAACATTTGCGCTGAACAGTATCAAACGAATGTATAAAATGTTCCTGTTTTCTCAGTTTGTAAGTTGAATTTTCATTACTTTATGATTTTCCGATATATTGTGACAATGAATTTTTCACTTTAGACACAATTCACAGGAGGATCGATTCCTTGCAATAATACCACACTATGTTTCGCGTATTGTAAAAATATCCATCTATATTATCATGTAACATTTGTTACATGAACCGCTAAAGAAGCTCTTGTGAGTTCCGAAACGACTTTTTACCAAGTTTTTAAGGTACTTTGTTTTCATATTAATATTATATGCAACAGAGTCACTTTTTATTAACTTTAGCTAATAAAGTCGAAAGCTACCGCTCGATTCAGACCTTTAAATAAATAAGTATTGTATATATATATATATATATATATATATATATATATAGAGAGAGAGAGAGAGAGAGCAGATGAAGTTGAAAAGTCTGATAGCTATTTATAGCTAATGCTGAGATGGAATCTTTCGGGCACGACGTTTTCTCGTATATTTTTGGCTAAGGCATATGCTTTATTCAAGACATTGTACTTTTTGTCGCTGATATATTGATTATGACAATCTAATAACTGATGATCTAATTGCAACTGATAAATACTGAAGTTTTATTCGTGGAATCGTTCAAACGCATGATATATTTTTCAAGGTATAAACTGAAGTATAAACTTTTGATCGGGACATTGTACTTTTGCTGATATAGCGCATTGATCTAAATATATCTGATACAATAAAAATGCTGAAATTTATTCATGAGATTGCGATATACTTTTCGACTGAAATGTAAATTTTGATCAAGGCATTATTCTTTTCTCGGAATGGTGGTCATGTTCCACGAATATCTTTACTATATATTAGGTGTACAAAAAAGTTCTGAGCTTTTTTTTGTAAAATTCAATCTTTATTCAAAAACAAACGAAAAAATATGGCTTACTGCGTAACGCCAAGCTGTTCTGCAAGCTCCTTTTCAGT
>Ga0157363_1000958_pt1 | contig 23061 bp, 12 predicted proteins | sample AttsexASBM1_FD_111477 | JGI IMG/M metagenome (GOLD analysis project Ga0157363, IMG submission 111477) | Fungus gardens microbial communities from leaf cutter ant in Ribeirão Preto, State of São Paulo, Brazil - Atta sexdens ASBM1 | ecosystem: Host-associated > Fungi > Mycelium > Unclassified ... | reverse complement strand
TTCCTTTTATTATGGATATCCGCCCCTGTTGGAACACAATACCACCCTTCCTCCTAAGTCCTTCTCTCACACGCTTTTCCTCTCTCTTCTCCTTGTCTTCCATTCATCATACATGCAGGGTGAACCGTATAATTTAACCACCTTGAATATTTCCGTTGTTAGTGGACCGATGCAAATTTTTGTCGTTCTGAATAATCTGATTCGTATGTGTGCTGACAATAATATAGTAAGACGGCATCTTTTTTCGACGTTTGCACAAAATTACCTTTGGCTTTTCTTGATGGAGTAATCTATAATTTAAAGCGCGAAAAAGTAGATGGAAAATTAAAAAAAATTGCTGCACATATTCTTCTACGCTTTTACATATTTACTTGTATATATAGGGTGTCCCAAAATTCGCGCATTCAAGTACAGAACTTGATATTTTATGCTAAAATAAACAATTTTTTCCTTTAGGAAAATTGCATCCGATAAATAATTTTTGCGTTTTATTAACTTCAACCTGCTCCTCTGCAAAAACTATTTATCGGATACAATTTTATTAAAGAAAAAAGTTGTTTTTTGTACTAAAACGAACAACTTTTTTCTATAGTAAAATTACATTCAATAAATAATTTTTATGTTTACTCGTATAACTTTAACCTGCTCTTCTGCAAAAACTATTTGTCAGACGCAATGTTGCAAAAGGAAAATGTTGTTTGTTTTAGTATAAAGTATCATGTACTCCGAATGCGTAAATTTTGGGACACTCTGTATATTTAGTAAATATTTACCGTACGATTAAATGTTTAGGTTTTATGTTAAGTAAGTTTAAAGATAAAGTCCTGTATTCAGAAAGTACTTATAATAACGACGTAATGTGCATTTAACATACAGTTCACGTTATATACGCTATAAAATTTTAGAAATAAAAGCGTGTATTTATCAATAGAAACGCATTTCGAATATAGATAAAAAAACAATTATGGTTTCGAGAAAAACATGTTTAACGTTTCAAGTAATTAGAATGTAAAGAATGTTTAACGTTTCAAGTAATTAGAATGTAAAGAAAATGAAAATCTCTAATTAAAGCAATATTAGTGTCACGCAACAAATCCTTCTCTAACTTGAAATGCTCATACTTTTCACTTTTTTTCCAGTCTGTACTTGATAATAGTTATCTTTGAGCGCGTTGACACAGCACATTAAATAATTATACAATTTTAAAACAGCTATACAATTTCAAAATATCTATATCTCTGTTATTTTGTCAAACAGTCTTTTAGATACTTATTTTTGAGATTCGAACTGTCAAGAACATGTAAAAAAATCGATTTCTTTCAAATTCTAGACTAGAATATCTCCTTAAATAAAATAAAATAACAGTTGTATCAGTCCACTAGCAACAAATATGTATTCAAAAGGTAGTCAAAAGTCCATTTTGTCTTGAATATCAGGAGACACGGCGTCATTATTTACATCATTCAGCTTAAAAATGATAGATTTGCCTCCAAGCAAAGGACAAGTTCTTTTTACTTGGAAAAAATGTTCCAAAGGTCGCGCATGTCGGAAATGTTCATTGGCAACGGCGGCTGCGGTGGATCTACATTCTTCTTCATATGAGAGCCGCAGGTAACAGCGCGCGCAGGATGCAGGGGCGTGTACGCATAAATAAGGCAGCATGCGTTTCCACACATCTTATATACCTGATCTTTCGTCAAACACGCGTTCCACCTGCTGACCCCCACGCGCAGGGTCAACCGGCACGCGCCGTATCTACCACCGAGTGATATATCCTTGCTTGTATCGTTACCGTCGGAATTGCTTTGCGCAACATCGTCCCTGCTTCTTAGCGAGCCTTCCGCCGCGTATCCCATATCTCATATCGATTTCGATTGTCATTAGATTGGCGCGAGATGTTTTAAAGCTCGTCGCTCGTCTCGAGAGAACAAAGAGAATCCAAAGGAACACACAAAGTGTCAACAAAAAAATCAGAATGACTTTATTTCGATTCTTAAATAGTCAAATTTTGTTAAAAAAAAATCATCATTTTGATTTTCTCTCAACTTGACATGTTTCTGAGGAAGAACATTTGTTTTTGACTATTTTCCGAGATTAACAAGGTGTGTTTTTAGACGGGTGGAACAGTGGATAACGCCGGGCAATAAAACTTATCAGTATTAAAAGTACATAAAAAGATGCGTGCTCATGCATCTTTTACTATTACACGCACGCATGCACGTTTACATCACGGGAACAGAAAAGCTTATTTACGCGTGTATATCTATGTATGTATGTGTAGATATATGCCTAGTTTTTCCTCACGCACTGCGTATATTCCATCCAGATGGATGATGCAGCGCGTTCCTCGCGCCGTTGCACAAAGGATTCGGTCCGCACTGTCTTTGATTCACCTGATTTTGCATCCTCGCAATCGCGCATTCATACACACGTAAGAAGCTTCCTCGAAGTGTTTGCGGCATGATGCAGCCATACGCGGTACACTGGCGGATTAGAGGGAACAGTTACAACGACTGTTGCGATCTAGTGTACCTCGATAAGCCTCGATAATGGTCAACTTTGGATAAGAAAAGCCATCGTATCATCATTTCCATTCAGCGACAATTTCTCTATCGAGATGCATTCTGTATGAGTGAGATTAAAGAATGTATCGTATATCATCTTGATCGATCACGCATCAATTATTTAATCGTTATACGTTATAAATTAGTAACTTATCTTTTATTTAATCTGATTTCTCGTATGTATACATGCCATTATCATGAAATAAAATCCTAATAAAATTTAAACCTTATTTTATAGTGGACTATATAATCGGGCACGTATCGTAATAGAAACATATTTCTGTATGTTTTATATCAACATATGCTAATTTGTGCTATTCTTTTATGAATGATTTATTTTATTTAGTAATGAATTATTATTTTTAATAAAAACAGGTTGGAACAGGAGAATAAAAGTGAATGTGTAAAATATTAATTTGTATATAAATTACTATAATATCAGTGTTTATACTTATAAAATAAGATTTAGAGATATTAATTCGTATATGGGTGTACGCGTTTATTAAAAATATACCGCTAATCTTTATCATTAATCTTAATCGTTATTATCACTATAAATTAGTAACTCGCGCGATTCAATGATTTCAACTTGTTGATTATTGTATGACGTTGTGCAATGACAGTAGATTAATGTTGAAAATTTGCAGCCATGTACATTTCGGAATTTAATATTTTGTCGACGATGCAGTATATGCGCTGAGAAAAAAATTGCATCACTACAGAAACATAATCCTGACATTATTAAATTGATTTCGCGAAAAGGATGCGAAATTTCTGACATATTAAAATTTTGTACGATCTCTTTGGAAAGCGTTCCATTTTCGAATGGTGTTAATCATGGTCATCAATGTCGACGCTTTCCCTCGTCTAGTGCGAAATGAAGTATATTTAAAATTTATATACTTTTAGTTTATTTTATGAATTTAATGATATATGAATCTAATATATCTTCTTTGATTCTCTCTCTTTTTCTCTCCTCTCTCTCTCTCTCTCTCTCTCTCTCTCTCTGTCTCTCTCTCTGTTATAAAAGAGAACTGTTACAAGCAATTTAACTATTTTGAATGTAACTTTCTCGGACTTTGCTTTCGCCCGCGAATAGCCTTAGGTAAGAACCGAGTCCGACATCCTCTTATAGATCGCACGGCTATTTTTAGGCGCAATATTGATTGCGAATTTTTGAAGCAACTGTATTCGCGAAAAGGAAGAGGTCCCGCCACGCGATGCGGGCACAGGCGTACGCGGTGTGTGATGAGTGAATGCATAATGGTGAATCATATCTTCGCTGAAGAAACTAGATCATTAAGCCATGCAACCTTGGGTTTCTTGCCAAGTTCAGTGCACTGTCCGGTCGACTACGCTGAATATACCTATCCCGGCAGTATTTGCTTCTCTCGCGTCTCTCCTTCCAAGGTCTAGCCGCGTCTTTCTCTCTTCCTCTTTCTCTTTCGCGATGTTTCGCTTTTCTCTCTTCGCATCTTCTCCCGGTTTCCCTTCCGTGGCGTACATGCGTGCGTGCGTACACGCGCGGGTACGCACGTATACACGAAGACTGAAGCCTCTCTACGCCTATCCCTCTCTCTCTCTCTCTCTCTCTCTCTCTCTTTCTCTCTCTTTCTTTTCTTCTACGGCGTGACCGCTGCGTTTTTCTATGCGCCACCATCGTCGGCCGTCCTGAGGTACGAGGAGCCATCTAAGCCTATCCTAGTTTTTGCCTAAGCCTAACCAAGTCGCAATGAGAAAGTCTAACCTGCTGCTGTATTTCAAGCCATCTAAGGCGTCGGACTACCCTCCACCTTATACGATTATATTCGCCACACCATGCTGCACTGCGCGAATCCAGATGCACCACGCCGTTGTAAGAAGAGAAGGATGAGGAGACGGAAGGGCTTCGACGGTGATAATGACGTGAAATACGCTTTTATCTTCTATCGTAAATACTTCATTGTTTGTATTTCTTACTCAGTACCCAGACTATCTAGCCTGTTCAGCAACAGCAGGTGCAGGAGAAGAAAAACGTTATTAGATTGACACAAGAGATCCTATTCGCAGGATGCATTTGAAAAATAAATTCAACCTCGAAGTTGAAATATTTAATGTATTTTTTATTAAAAAAGAAAAAAACTCAAATTCTAAAACTTCTAGATTTCTAGTTTTGCTTAAAGTAAGATTTCATTAAACTCACAGCGAATTTGATAATGAAATTTTTACATTATAATGTTACTTAGACGATTTATAGGGAAAGAAAGGAGATCTTTTGTATATGGATATTAAAGTATAGTAATGACGTGAAATACACCATCATTTTCTATTGTAAATCTTTGATGGGGGCTTTTCTCTTTGAAAGTGGGGTCATCTAACCGCAACTATCTGGTAGCGTTATAGAGAAGAAGAGAAAGAAGCTACCAGTTAAGAGAACTGTCATACTTTTACGATATATTTATAAAATTTTATGTATTTAAATACTTCAGAAGCTCTTAATGTTTGAATCATGGATTCGAAGCTCTTTTACGAGGAATCATTTTCTTGTCGATTATATCTTGCAATTTGTTGAACGTTCTTTTCTTTATCGCTATTGCTTGTATATATCCATAATGAAATTTTTGAAAATTAAAAATATACTTTCGATAATGAGTGCTTCTGAAAGCACGTATCTACACGTGAGTCAGAAGAGACGATAGCGGATGAAGGGCCTTCCGGACAGGAAGTACGCGTCGGGCATTCTGTATCAGAGATATAAAATATGGCAGTAAATTCAATTATCAACGTCTTAATGAAACACGAAGTTCCAGCTTCAATAAGATCAAGAGTTTCTTGTTTCTCATGGTTCGATGAGTTTAAATTTTCTCCTTCTTTTTCAAAATCATCATTGATTTTCCGGCGAAAATCCTTTGGCGGAACTGCAAGCATTGTGGCATAAAGTTTATTGAGTAAGCTTCTTAGTAAAACTGTCTTAATCGATAATTTTCCGCACCTTTTTTAAAATCACACGATCTTAAAGAACGGAAACGAGTAAGATAACAAGACTTTAATCGTTTCGAAAATTACATCGTGCTCGAAACGATACAGTATTACGATATTACGACACAAACCATACTATTACGCGAAATCTTCAAAATACCTACCTCCAACGTTTTATGATACTATAAAAAGAGGTATAAATGTGGAAAGCGTAACGGATATGTTATTAGTATTTTGATCTCCTTTACATGAGTATCTTTGGTTGTGGGAATGTAAGTTGTATTAAGCAATATTTTAGGCAACATTTTTACACTTGCATGAGCACGCACAGGTGTATTAGAACCGTTCTCAAGTAAACATTGTGACAAATATTGCTTTGTTACAACAATGACATAATTCAAATTATCATTTTTTAGTCGATTGCAAAAAAAGAATGGAGAAGTATAAAGAAAAACATCCTTTAATAAAACATCCTTTTATTCCTTTACAATTAATTAGTTAATTTAAGTTATTACATCAAAATTGCATTTTAAGATTAATATTTTAATGATTCAAAACATTCAACACTCATTACTCATACTTTTTTGGAAATCTTTGTTTTTCAGAGTCGTTGCAGCAAATAAGTGACCCTATACACATAGGATCAGTATCTCTCATTATTCTTTTTTTTTTCTTTAGTATCCATACATCCCATTGACAGAGATAAAATTACATTAAAAAGTAAGATTTCCATTGTTGTTAAGTTCTATTAGAAATAATTGAGAAATGAGATTATGTTACTTTTTATACTCTGAAGACCTACTTTACATCAAGAACATGAATCAAAAGAACATGATCAAAAGAATAATAAATATAATAATAACAAAAAGAAATATTCTATTTACGTATATATTTATCAAACTATTAAAAATTTTATCACGCTGAAAAAAAGAACAGCAAAATGCTCGAGACAGCCGATACTTATTATCGAAGTATGAGACCTCTTTGAAAAACGAATATAAAGTCCTCGAACGTCGTCCTTATGCTGCAACATCCGATACCCTTCCGTCAGCCTCTCGTTACTCGCTTATATGTGGACAATGTAATACAACACCTTCGATACAGCAGGAGTGCTTAAATGAAGCGATCCGTTGATCGTCCTGATGATCAGCGCGTGTATACAATCCACGGATAATCAATCGCTAAATGTCGAATGTAAAATCTTGAGAGAACCGATCTCCACTGAAAATAGAAATCGAAAATAGAAAGGAACATTCTTTTAAAGTATAAGAGAATGCATCGTCATTTCGCTCGGCATTCTCGCGATTATATAGCTTCCGACTTGATGCTGACTCGCGAATAAAAAGTCGCGGAAGCAGAAGTCATAACGGAGCATGAAACACAGACATGACGTAGTTATTCATAACGGGCATGCATAAGTCAGCAATAGGACATAAACTTCGTGCACAATTACAAAAACATAACTCTCTAGAAACAGAGAGAAAGAGAAAGAGGAGTCGTATGAATAATGTACTGTCGGTAATACCTTTTCACGGCTGTTTATTAGAAACGGAAGGATTATTATGCCGGATGGAGGAAATAAGGGCTAAAGTTAGTGATATTCTATTACCAATTAGTTGTACGTTCAACGTAGCAGATATCCGCGATAATAAACCTTAATATCCAACCATTAAGTTGCACTCTTTGCAATTAATATTATTATTAGCTTGTTAACAGTAGCATGGCACGTTATATTGTATTACATGCACATTTATACACATTTTTTAATTTTTATATATGTTACTTACAAAAAAATTTCTCAGAAAGTGTCACGTCCCGCATTTAAGAGTTCTAGATTTTAAATTCTAACAAATGCGAACAAAATGTGCGTGCGAATGCTATATACATGGGGAGAGAATTTTCTTTTAAAATTTACTCTGAAAAATATGGTAGTTGTGGTACGATACAATATTTTTAAAGATTTTTATCACTTGCACTTCAATAAAATTGATCAACTTTTTTATATTTTATTGTAGTTTTATTAATGAATGAGAAAGATTTATACTAAAATTCTTTGAAATGCAGTATCCCGTACTGTCATATTTTCAGGGTAAATTCTAAGAAAAAATTCTCCATATAGAGTATATGACATGCATCATCCTTTGAGATGTCATTTACTATACATATATGTTAATTTCTATTTCGCTGAACCTCATTGAGAACTTAATCGCACGTGCGTACGCCGGAAATACCTCTGGGTTTCTCGAATATGTTGCGTGAGACACGAGACTCATTGCGGAAGTGCAGCTCATAGAATGCAAATCGATTGAGACTCCTAAAATGTCGACGTTGATGAGATGGAAACAAGGAGAACTATTTCTATTACCTTATATAACTAAGAAATAGAAATTATATCATATGTTGCGAATGTGACTAAAAAGACTATTTTAAGGTCTTTTTAATCACGTTCACAACATATATAATATACTTTCTATTTCTTAATTGTAACCATGCTCAGCTTAATCTATCACACAGACATGATGTATCGCAAGGACGTCCTAGAAAGCACTTAGTTGTCAACGGTGAAATCAGGATTGTCGGTCGATCTTTTCTCTTCCGCGCGGCAATAATCCTCATCGGACACCTCTACGGTGTGCTGATGCAGCGCGAGCATTACCGAGTATATCGGCTGTGGCATATGCATTACGTGAAATCGTGCAATATTCGACGACTACAAAAATGCATACGCGAGCGTACAGTTCCTGCACGCGCCGTGAGACTTTCTCCAGCCTCAGATATCGCGTATTTGTGGCATATATGCATCGCGTACACGTGTGTATCGTAAGTTTTGCTTATTTGCCCATGCGGGGTGAGCATTTTTTTATCTATCCATGTCTGGAATCTTTGACGTTACGACGTAATCCGCGTTTTTTCTTCGATTCTACACACCGTGGACGTTTAGTGTGGTGGAAAATAACGGAATGCCCGAGAGACGCAAAACGCGCGCGGAATAAATTATTGGATATCGAATATATGTGGTGTATGTTTAAGATATTTAATACTGCATGGGAAAATATTTGTTAAAATAATTAAAATTAAAATTCATTGATTCAACAATTCTATAGCCGTAATATACAGATAGCGGGATTTTTATGTTAAAGTAGCAAGTAAAGTTATACAGTTGAGTAAAATTAGTGATTATAAGATAATTATATTTGTTGTAATATTACAAATTTATTAATATATCAAAGTTAATATATCAAAAATAACTTTCTATGAAAATCAATATATATCAAAAATTGTTAACAAAACATGCTAGTTAAAATGTCATGTACTTTGCTGTTGTAATGAAAAACATTGGTTATATTAACAATTTTCATTATAGCAAAGAATTAGCTGAATTAACTAATAACTGCTTACAGACATAATTTCTTTGTTGAATCATCAAATCTTCTTAGTTATAGATATTGAACTCGCTCAGCAAGTTTTAGTGAATTACCCAATCTATTTTTTTTGTGCGCCATTATATGAAATTAAAACAACAAATTTAATTCGTATCAAGTTGCGACGGTAATAATAACTACCTGAATACAACGAATAACGCAAAAAGGAAAAAACAAGCTTGCAAAAAATTTGAAGGAAGAGAGACGCAAAATAAGGATAGAGGATAGAAGCGTTGAAATGCAACAACATCCATTCCAAGAAAGTTGTTTTCGCCTGCCTACTTCTTGCTACCCGTGTGTGTAAATCACGTACACATCACCATGATAGTATGAGACTGAAATCCGGGAACCTTGACAAGGAAAAAAATAAATAATAACAAGCGGCCTTCATGGGGCCGATCTGCGTAAGAGAAGTTAATTCTCTCTTTCTTTCGCTCTTTTCTTTCGAGTGTATTTTCTATCCAATACTTCTTTTTAAGATGATTAAAAGTGATAACGATCATTAATGCACGTTTAATAGATATTATGAAGTCACAATAAATGACTACTGTATCAGTGGATATAATATTACAGTGTTAGTATATTTTTTTGATATTACAACAATGTTGATTGGCAGTACGTCGATTTTCTCTCGCGAGAGAATCTCGATATCATTATTCGAGTGATAAATAAAAGATCGCAGATTCACCGGTATCTTTTCGCGGCTGCAAAAACGTCCGCCAAGTACGCCGATCGCCAGACATTGAACGGTAAATCGTACTTGGAAACTTGCCGAGCGCGGTACGTCGCGTCGGATCGGTTGTACACTTTATAACGAATCCCTCACATTTCTTTTCAACACTCGGATAAAGGATGACGTAAGTAATTCCTATCTTACATCCAATCATCCTCCATCGCGAAGGATCACGCAACATTTTTATTACGTCTTGTTCTCGTTGTAAAATATTTCAAAGCATATATACACATTCTCTCTCTAGAAATTTATGAGATTCATGATCTACTTTAGTTAGCCATAATACTATTATGACTGTACTATCGTAATGTAAAAAAAATATTCCAAGATAGTCGAACAAGTAATAAAAGATAAAAAGAGTATTAAAAAAATCCTCTTCAAACAGATTATTTAGTAATTAATCCTTCATCTGCAATCTGAGTCTATTTAGCACAAATGAAATTTCACTCTCAAATTTTACAAATTTTCTTTTAGCCAATGACACTTTGAAGAGTTTTATATTAGACAGAATTTTTTTATGCTAAAATAAAACAAGATTGACGTGATAACATAACTCTAAATTTTTCCACATTTTTTTTTTAATTTTAAACAGTAAAAAAGTTTAGGCTGGAGAAAAAAGGATTCAGATTATAGATAAAGGAAAAAATAAATTGTAGACGGAGGGTTAATATCAATCATTGCATTGTATAGGCGCATCATTAGTATTGTATATATTTTATCGGCATATTTTTCGTATTTTCACAGCTAGACGATGTTTAAACGTTTGTCGAAGTCGCGGCGCCACAGCGCTGACGATGTTGCCCTTTCTTTGTCGAGCTCGGTGGTTCCACTGGACGAGCTATCAGCGACTTCAATGCCGCGGACAAAGAGTCAGGATCTGGAATCTGCCACCCTGCTGAAAATCTCCCGGACGAAATATACCCGGAGAAGCTGCGGCGATGCGGGTGCGATGCAAACGCTGCTCGAAACGAAGCAGGACAACGAGCAGGATGTCAACGAGGCTGACTATCAAACGGTTACGGCCGTGCCAGCCTTCATTGTCGAACACGATCCGAGCAAGCAACGAGGTGAGTTGTCGATAATCTCGGGTCTTGACAATGAAATGTGTTATCAATTCGATCACCAGATATTAAACGGTCTCATTGCTCTTGATTGATCAGCAATGATTGCTTTCTAAATAATTATTTTTCTCATCTGAATCAAACGCAAAGATATTTAATTTAAGATACGTTATACTTGATGAATAAGATTTTTAATAGGATTTTTTTCGGAGATGTATATGATATTATTTATTAATATTTTGATTTTTATTCTTATTTATATTCTTATTTGAGAAAAATATATAACAAATATTTTTACATATATTATAATATATAGCAAAAATAATACAAAATAATTAATGTTGTGAGCGATGAAATCCTAATTTTGTCGAATAATTTTGTGTATTGCGAGCATGAGAGTACGCGATCATAAAAAGCTTGCAGTATAAACTGCTACATTCGAATAATGCACATTGCACACAGGTTTAAATACAATACAATACTTTCAAACTGGGCTCTATGCTCTGGTGACTTTCATGTCTCCTAATCGTCAGTGACTATGCACAAAAAAGTACCGCCTTGACTGTCGACATCACTGATCTTGCTCCTGTTCTGAATGGCCGCGAATTACTGCTAATCCAGGAAAACATCACATCCTTTCACTAATCGCTCGCTTGGCGCGCTCGCCTCGTTAGAATCCCATCGTCCGACATACTTGCCAACACCAGCTTGCGTTCGCTACTTGTTACGATAATATCACAGTGAAATTAGTAATTTTGCTCTTTCCTGTTATATTTTAATAGAAAGTTTGTTTGTAATTTAATTCATTAGCTATTAAGTTGTTTTTATAAATTATATAATATTTCATTTTTAAAAAGTTAATTTTCAATGTTTTTTTACATTGGAGCATAAATGGATTTATGCCCAATTTCTTCATCTCTAGATAACTTTATCCGAGAGATATCTCCTAGAGTACAATAGAGATATCTCCTGGATAAGATTATCCGCAATTTTTTTCGAGGAAGTGAAGAAATTGAGCATTAGATATTTATTCTCTACTATATGTATATATAATTTAGGAAATTAAAAAGAGAAACGTTGAAGAATATTCACTCCTTTTTTTTCTTATGTTTATGGAATACGAAGCCAATTAGCAACAGATACAATATGATTTTGATTTTTTCATTTATGTTAACAATATATCGTTTTTTTGTTTTTCAATTTATATTGTAATTTTATGTAGTATATTTTTACTTAACATAATTTATAATTACATTGAATAAATCTTAATATATAATTAATTATGTAACAAATTTTCTAATCTTTACCTAGGAATATTGTTTTAAATTCGTCGTTTAAATTACTTAGAAAATATTCTAAAAATATGCTGTTATACAAAATAAAATATATAGTTTTTATTTTTTTAATTATTTTTACAGAGTTGATAACAGAAAAAAAATGATAGAAAAAATTCTTCATAGGATGTCTACTTAATGATACTCTTCTTCTCATGACATTCCTTTTCTCACAGACACCTGCAATTTGCGCGATAACGAATAAAACATGCCAGTTGAGATATTCTAAATATATTTTTGATTACGGGGACATCATGATCGGTGATAAATAAGGCTGTTACGACACGATGCGATATAAACCGCCTTTTGCACGCGCATCGTACCGTATCGCATAACATGTGTGCCCGATACACGAGCAGCCTTTTAATCGTTTCTCGTTATGTAGAACCGATGTGTCGCAGGCCCGTTAGTCGGGGTGACACCTCGAAAAAGTAGTCCCAAACTACGCGGAACCGCTGTCGCGAGTTTCTCGTATATGGCGGCAGCGGATAGCCGCAGCTCTCGAGAACCACCATATGTCGCACGCGGGTGTGGGCATCGGGCGGTTTTTCGTTCTACGTTCTGCGAGATGGCACGCTGCCATTTCAATGTCTTACTCCCTTCTACCTTCCGTCCATTCCCATTGAAGATCGAAACGTAAAAAATTCCGTTTAGCTCGTTATCGGGTAGTTATGAAATAATGAATTTATTTTTGCTATATAATTTATGATAGCATTGTTAATCATTAGTAGATATTATTGAATAATATCAGTGGTAAATATTTTTTCTCCTTGTTATTATTATTATATACATATAATGTATAACTATCTATAGGACTTGAAATATTTTTGTTGATTTGAAAGCACAAAGATAAGATTAAAAGATATAAAGTTAAGTAAAGTAAACAGGCCACTCTATCTACTTATAAATTATTTAACAGATTTAGCTTTTAAAATAATATATTTATCATTATAACTAAATAATCGTCAATAATATTATTTTACATTAATATTATTTTCTTCTGTAGTGTTGGGTCTAGGAATTTGGGGTCGCAGGATGGGCAAGAAGATCGATTCGTTTCGACGGACTAGATCTCGCGAGACTATCTGCTCCATTACAGAAAGGCCCGATAGTGTCCAACACAACATCAATAATAATAATAATAACAATATCAACAATAACGATACTAGTACTAGCAACAATAATATTGACGTTCATCAATTAAGCAAGATACACTTGGATGAGAGAACGAACAGGAAGTTACCGACAGTTTGTCAACGATCCCCATCTCCCTTCAAATCATTCTTTATTCGGATGGGTTCTACTGGCATGCTCAATTCGACCAAAAGTAATAGAAAATCTCAAAATATCGAGGAAAGAACCATACCAGATAAAGAGAGCCTGTTCAGAAGCTGTAGTACCAGTCAATTGAACAATAGTCCAACTTACGTGAAAGGAGACGATCCTTCGGAAGGTATAGATCTACAAATAGCCGCGCGAAAAGACAAGACGATATCCTGCGATAATCTAGCAGGACATCAAGGCAATGATCATGAAATTTTCGAAACTCGCGCACTAGGTGATCCTTGCGCCTCCACGTATTCATTGGGTAGTCCTTCGGTAAGCTTCAGCACCTGCGATCTCGAGAAAACGAAGAGTGAGTCGTTTATGAGGAAAAGCAGTAGCTGCGACCTGAAGGAAGCGAAAAAATCCAACTTCCCGTATGCCTTCTTGCGATCGAAACTGTCCGTGTTACCAGAGGAACGTCATGGATCATTAATCTCCAAGGATGAAAGGCTTTTCAAGACTGTGTCGGAGGAGCACTTTCCGACCTTGCAGATCGAGGATTCTTACATTAACACCACGACCCTCGGACGGAAAAAATCGAGGATTGGAAATATTAATAACTGTGGTCTCGATGCTGTAAGGAATCAAGAGAATATTTCGCGACTGGGTCGGATTTCCTATACTGAATTTCAAAGGAATTCCAGATACGAAGCAGACAGATACAGCCTGAATGCCAGTCGCCTCGAACGAATCGAAGCCGGACTTCAACGAGAGGGAAATGTTGGTTGTTACAGCCTGTTTGACGGAAGTCTACTGTCTCTTCGGGAAAACAACGAATTTCGATATAGTGAGGATACTACGCGCGATAAAACAGATTTTGCTGTTGGCAAAATCGAGACTGGCATAATGGAGAATTGCAATGTTGATCTCGATATGATGACCGCTATTAGAAGTAATCGACGGAACTCGATATCGAGCTGTGAGCAGAGATTGTCGTCTCACTATGTGAGTTCAAACGAATCCGGCTATGACAGCGATGGACCACGAGGTGAATCCGTAGCAGCCTTGGAGAATGAGGGACTGAAATGTAGTTCAGACACTAGCAGCGTTGTGGATTCAGAGGCGGATAAACCCATAAGGAGTTCGACGCCGAGTGAGTGCCAAGATCAGGAAAATGTCCAGATTGCGGGTAGAATCAGACAAAATTCTGACATTGACGAAAATAGGTCGGATACGATTTCCCGGATGAATTTTGAAGGGATAGATGGTCTCAGGTGGCACCAGAGCGGATCCGGACGAATGCTGCCAAGTATTCACGGAACGTCTTTCGAGGAGGAAGCTGTGTCACGGCTGGAGGACACTCCTCTTCCAAGCTGCGAGGACAGATTGAATCTTCCGTCGGATACGGTGAAGACGCTGGACGTCTCGTCTCATCGCGCGAGGTTGCAGCAGGATAAAACGAGATTTTTGAGTGATATTATTCAGCCGTTAACGAGGGTACGACGATGTTGTTTGATACAATTGCACAAGAGAGATCCTAAAGACAGTTTGGGGATTCGATTGGCGCAGCAGAGACTAGGAGATTTGCGATACATTGTCGTACAACTCGAAAGCGATGGCATTGCTCATAGGTGAGAGAAACTTATTGCAAATATTTCCAACTTATTACGAATGCATATTGCAATAAAAACACAGCTTCTAATTTTTCTAACTTTGAATTATTTAATTTTAAACGATTTTGTAAAAGCGATTTCATTTGGAGTTACTCTTTATTATATTTTGTAAACTGTCGCTCGATTTTTATAAAACTTAACTTATAACTAATTTCATATTGTTTTATTCGAATCTTTGAGGTAAAAAAGTTAATTAAAAATAATAAATTCAATAAGGACAGAATTTCAAGAAAATAATCTGGTTATCGTAAAACTCTCAGTTTTACGATAAGGAATTTTTAATTGCAAACTGATTTTCAAATTACTTATGAGCTCTGTAAGATTTTCGTTCATTTAAAGTTATTCGTTTAAAGTTCAACATTTTCAGGCTATTTAAACTTAGTTATATCAAGAATAATCCTAAAATCGAAATCATTTCATGATAATCAGATTATTTTTCGAGATTTGAATTTCTAAAATCAGAATTCAGTAACACTACAAAAAACCCTTAGAAAATAAGATCATTTTTAAATCTCTTTAAGTCAGAAAAAAACCATCGAAGGATTAAGCCTAGCAGATTTTCAGCAGATTTTATTTTAAAGCTTTGTCTAAGTCTAAAATAATATTATTATTTCGATTGCAGAGACGGTAGACTGAGATTGGGTGATGAGATTGTTGAAGTCGAAGGTAAAGAGCTAAAAACGCTGGAAACTCTTGAAGAAGTTCAAGAATTTCTAAAATCCTTTACCGGTAACACAGTACGATTAACGACGGCGTACGAGGAGACGGTGCCGCAAGTATACGAGAATCCACCGCCAACCGTGCCTGGCGAGTACGAGTACCTGGAAAACGCGAAGAATCTGTCCAGCATGTCGTTGATCGACACCGAAGCGAATCACGTTTCTTCATCGGTCGAGAAGAAGAAGAAGAAGAAGACAACTGATGGCGACGCCGAGCTTCAGTCGAGAAAGAGGCCCGACTTCCTACCGCTTTTATGCTTATCTGAAAATCAAAAGAACATCCGTAGCAGTATGGAATCCGCTATGGAATCGCAACATTATTTAACAAGACACGTGGCCAAGTTCGAGAAGGGTTATGGCAAACCTAGTTTGGGCTTCAGCGTTGTAGGTGGCAGAGATAGTCCCCGGGGTGACATGGGAATCTTCGTAAGAAGGGTTTTTCCCGGTGGGCAGGCTGACATTTCCAAATCACTGTTTCAAGGTAACATTTAAAAAAAAACCATTTTCCACGCATAATAATCATTTTCCGCACGCTAAATTGTAGTAGTTTTTAATTAATATGCCAGATACACATTTATTGTATTGTTATAATTTTGATTTAAAAATATCAAAGTAAGCAATTAAATGATTGTATAATATTCAATACATACAGGACTACTTACTTTATAATTAGCGGGATAGTCAAGTCTGTCACTTCTGATAATGCGTAATATGCATCGTTTCACACATCGACGTGCCGCAAATACTTTTCGCTCGAGAGTTATCAATTGCGGGGATAAGGGAAGGGACATGACGCCGCGTCGAACGCACGTTCAGCGGACGGCTTCGTGTATTCATGACGATGCGAGGATCCCGCCAGACAGCTGTCGAATCTTTAATCCGACAGCTAACGTCACATGCATATCTAAACAGTCGCGGCATGTTCTACCGTTTTTCTTCTGCTCCTTTTCTTTTCTTCTCTTTTTCTTTTCCCCCTTTTGCCGTCCTCGCTTTCTTTCATCGGAAGACGGCCCGATACTTCATGTTATTGACAGCACCGATATTAATGTACCGCTTCCTGCGGTACGCGATATCTTTATCGCGTTATTATTTCATGTACGAAATAATTACATATATGCAAACAGTTATTCTTTTTTTTAATATTCGGTAGGTTTAATATTCGGTCACATCTATCACAAGTTATCGTCCTAACGAATATTAAGAAGGATCATTCGATGCTGGTAAGATATTTGCGTGAAGTTGACATGTCGATAATCAGGAAGATCGTTAGACGCGTTTCGCGTTCTCATGTCTCGAATTTCAACCGAGACCATCGCTTTTTACACCTGTATCGCGGTTTCCTCGTTGTCCACTGTCCCTTACCTGCATACTTGAGTAACGGGCTGGTAGCTGATCGGCTTGCATAAGCGCAGGAGATAGCATCCCACAAGAACATTCTCGTCACGAGGATGGTCATTAGCAACTTCGAGGGTTACTTTTTGGTCGTTAAACTTTATTGAGATTATCAGAATGTTTTTGGAGAGGGCGATTCCGATAACTTGAATAGAAGACTGCGAGAGCATTTTTCCTCTTTAATTATTAAATTAGCAATGGTTTTCAAAAAAATTGAAGATTTGAAGAAATATATTTTCTTGATTTTTAGGTGATGAAATCTTGAGTCTAAACAGACAAATTTTGAAGGGCCGCACACATCAGGAAGTCATTGAGTTATTTAAGACGGTGAGAGAGGGTATAGTCGAATTAGAAGTTACAAGAAGACATAGGTAAAATATTTATAAGTATCTATTAAAGAAGTGCAAGCATTAAGGAAGTATTGAAAACATGACGTGGTTAATAAAATTAATGACAATTGTTGCAGATATCCCAAAAGTACTGTAAAAACTATTACTGCGCCGTACTAGACAATATGGACGAAGAAGAAACTGCCCACCGGAAGTGCTCTTTAGATTTAGGTCTAATCTATTATCGTTCACATGGAGAAAACGGCGTTTTAGAATTCTAGTCTATCAAAAAAAATCTATGACTTTTCTCTGACGTTTTTCTCTTAGATAATTTATTTCGCGCGACATATCTCGTAATTGCCTGATAGATTAATAGTTTTTATTATTAATGAACTATTCGCGTATTATAATATTATGACTATTATTGAGTATTACGTCCTTAATATTAAGATTTTATACAAATAACGTTACGACAACGTAGAATCGATTACTGTGCATTTTTTTTTAAATTATAAAGGACAATAAAGAGAATGTTCTTCACAGGTACTGAATGGGGTACCGTATCCAGATTATTATTAATTAAGTAACTGTTATTAAATAACTATTATTAAATAACTGTTTTATTTCTAATGAATTCTGAGAAAATGTACAGTATATACATGATTCGTATTTTACATAATTTGCTCTCTGCCTCTTTTTCAGCGGTCATTGCTTTCACGTATCTATCAGTAAAAGATCTGCGCACGACTTGGCTTTCGATATTCTGAAACAAAAAAGCAAAAAATGAAATAAAAGGAATTTGTATAAATCCAAATAAGTGATGTATAAATAAATAATTTTTGCTTTTTTCTATAAAAGTTTCTAATAACCATTTTAGTTTTAATCAAATATTGATTATAATAATTATGAATATTATCTCCAATTTTTGATATGTCACATATATTAATTAATATTTTATTTAAATTAATACGCTAAAAGTGCGACGGTATTAATTCATTAATTTGATTAAATATGAAATATTTATATGAAATATGAAATATTATATAAAATATGAAATATTATATATATATATATAATATTTAAGAATCACTTACTGTGAGTCACGATTTTTCACGCGTCTACACAGATGTAAAGCAACCGGCCCACTTTTAATATTACGAAATAATTGTACGGCTTCACGATGCGTCAAGTCGTGACAAACTTGGCCATTCACAGCCAAAATCTCATCTCCTGCGCGCAAACGGCCATCTTCGGCGGCCTGTCCGCTAGGCAGTACCGATTTTATGAAGATACCTGTGACAAATTAAAGAATATAGAAATAATTTAGAATTTATTATAATCCAAAACTGATCAGAAAATGTTTTTTTAGAACTTTTAAATGATCCATATCAGAACAACAAGATAAAATATTCTAATTACATGCATAATAAGAGATAATCTATGTTTAACTGGTAATTAAAAAAAGTATACAGCGAAAATTATATATTCGTATATACCAATGCTTCCTTTCGGGCTGTCTCTTCCGCCAACTATGGTAAATCCTAGAGACTTCTTCCCGGCGCCTTTTTCGAAAAGCACCGTAAGAAATGTAGATACCGTGTTCCTCGGTCTTCGAGGAAGAGTACAGAACTTCGAAACGCTCTGCGTGAATCCGTTATCCATGTTTGTCGCGAATTTTTCGGACGAAATCGATCTATTCGATTCATCCTTCCTGTCTCGGTGACACCTGATCTGATGCTTCCTGAAGTGATGCGATCCGGGTGAACTTTCGACGATCACTCCGTGGCCATCTTCCATGCTAACATTCTCGTAATCCACGCTGCTCTCTTTCAATTTCTTCGCTTGTTGATCGACGCTCGAAAATCGTGAGACTACGATGTCAATATCACCGGGGCCGCTACCATTACCTAGAATCTTCTTAGCCTCCGCCATACTCAGACCACGTAATCTCTTCCCATTAACAATCAGGATCTCGTCACCGATCCTCAGTGTGCCCTCTTTATCGGCCAATCCGTTCGGCACTACGTGAGCCACTAAATAACCTGGACTGGACTCTGCAGTTTTTGCGATGAAGATACCAAGACATTGGTCGGATGTCTCCTTGAGAAGCTTGACAACCATCGTCTCCGTCGTGTAGGCTCTACTCCTCACCACTTGCAAACCGGAACTGCGTTGTTTCTGTCTAGAATCCTCGTCCACGATTCCTCTCTCTCTCTCTCGATCCGTATTGTTTTCCACTGTGGCTCGACTCGTTTGACGATCTATTAACGTGTTGTTCGCGGCTTGACAAACACTCGAATACTCCTCGGTAAGAAGACTCATTCCGGAGTCTTTGTCCTTGGTCTTGTCGTAGTACATATCCAAACTCGCGAAGAGTCGCGCGGTTCCGTCGACGTCCGTGGCAGTCGAGAAGGGTCTTCTGGGCGGAAGCTGAGGCGGCGATCCTAAGCAAGAGTCGTTGTGGCTACTATTGTTTAGCGGCCCGGAAGCGCCGCTGCTACATCTGTCGTCCAGGAGAGAGCTGGTGGCGGAATCATTGTCCAGAATCCCGGAATCATTATCGTCCTGATCCTGTTCCTCGTACAGCGGATTCGTCCGGAGCTCTTCTAGACCCGGCAACGTGCCATAAGAAAAACTACGTAGTCTTCGCTTCTCGCGATCCTTGCAGTCCTTTCTGTAGATTTTCGCGATCAGCTTGTTCGTCGAGCTTTTGAGATACCTGTCCTGCATCGCGCGGAATTTCGCCGCCAAACAGCTGGATGGCGTAATGCTGTCGAATGTCGTTGCATCCTTTTTGAAAATATTCTCACCTAGCCTAGGTATTCCTGTATCGACCATTGTCACCTGACCAATGGATTGACCAGCGTCACGGTTCGCCTCGAGGAAGCCCCGATCAGTCCTCTCCCATTGGTAATCGTGAGACATCGCGTCTTCCCGGACTGAATTCCTCTCTTGCGGCTGCCACTCGGGTTGCTTCCGAGGCGTCGAGGTGCGAAAGCCCAAGAAGGAGAACCGCTCTTCCTGCTGCTTTTTGTACGACAACCTGCTCTGCGACTTGGCGCGTCTCTTCCTCTTCGCGTGGCTATTCCCCTCCTCCGTTATGTCCTTCAGGTCAGACTCGCAGACCGAGCGTCGGAATTCGTTCCTGGTCAGACCGCGATGCCTCAGCTCGCACATCGAACGGAACTGGACTCGTCCCACTTCCTCGTCGTCGCCATCGTTCTCACCTTCATCGGAATCGCGATCCTTGAAGAAGCTCAGTCTGGTGCTCTTCACGCGGTCCAGTAGAGGATTTCGCTTCTCGCATACTCTTCGTCGTTCTTCTTGAATCCTCTTTTTGTCCTTCTTGCTGGTGGTTCGCTCGGTCGTTACTTGGGAGGTTTGCACGTTGTAGCAGTTTCTCTCGGATTCGGAACTCGATGATTTTCTCCGGGCCCATCGCACTGGCGATATGTCTGAGATATAAGAATGAAAGTATTAATAAATGTGCTAAATATGCACAGCAGGCGGAATAGATATATAAAATGTATATATATATATATATATATATATATATATATATATATATTATTGTTTATTCTTTGTATTGAAAATATCATTTGTCTATTTTTCTACTTTATATAATTTTTATATACTTTGTGTATATTTTTTAAATTATATAGCTTTATATTTTATAAAAATATATATAAGTATATTCTATAAATTATAATAGAGCACCGTACAAAATCTTAGATGAATAATAGAACACAGTAGATTACGTATCCTCATTTTTTTCTACAGTCTCTTATGAATAAAAATACAAATGAGATCCGAACTCTACGACTTCTAACTCGAAAGTGACCACTTCCACTGCCAGCCGCGATGATATTGACATAACTGATAAATTTATGTTCTGTGAAATATGATGTTTTGTACAGGATATGCGTAAAACAGGATACGCTTATGAGCAATTTATTTGTACTACTATGAAATAGATTAAGGATGCTATACAGCGACATGTCGGTTTCTAATTAAGAAAATAAAATAAATAACAATACAAATCCTTTATATATATATATTATTAAGGCGATTTCTCATATTGTTTAAATAAAAGTAAAAACCAAATTATATCTTATTATACAATATTAACAAAATATTTATTAATCAAAATAATTATAGGTATATCATAAGTATTAATATATTTTTTTCGTTTAAATAAAGCAGAAAAGCAAGAGATTTATAATATTCTTTTTTAATTTCAGAGTCCTATATAAGTTTACTAAAAATAAAATTTAATAAAATAAAACAAGTTTCTTGCAATTAATAATAATCAATAATCAATACAAGTATAAAATAATTAATTACATTTTTTTTCTTCATTATAGAGAGTTCGAACACGACTCTGCTTGATAAAAACGGCAAGTCTTGTAATACTAGTAGATGTGAATGTAAGAACACGGATTTACGTGTCATTATAAAATATATGTTGAAAGCTACACTGATACTAATTTATTCCCTAGTACTACAAGTCGTAGTTTTACGGAACAAGACCCTGACAGCAATCGAGATAATGCAGCCAGTAACGACAGTCGCTATCGCGACTAGGCTCTTCAGTCTTCAAGGTAAGCTTGCGGGATTTACTCATTTTAAATTAGTCCGTCATCATGTACTGCAAACCATCAAATCATTCGTTCAACTATCCTTGACAAGTAAGAAGTAAGCAGACTCTGAAATAAGGCTCGATTTGTCTTCATATCTGTCGAGCCGAATAAAACCGAAAACAGCTGATGAATAATTTCGTGTGTACGTTATCGTATGGAATGCGTAAACCGGATACTATAAAAATAGATTAGACAGTCGAGTAATACTTTATCGCTCTTTAAGTCATATCTAACGTCAAACCACGACCATTTCACCTCACATAAAAGTTCTCAGAAGCGGATTGTTTTCTGACAAGCAATGTTTCATAATTATGTGGTTAAATAATTGTATCTTTATCCGCATTACTAATTGCCTGTATTTTATATCTTATGAACGTGAGAAAAAGATTAACTTTTTAGATCTTTAAATATTTCGCATACTATAAAAGATTGCCAAATTTATTTTTACATTTCAATAAAGTACGAAACTGTCGTAATTTAATTTTTATAAAAATAAAGAAATGAAGGGAGAACAACTCGATTCTTTTACAATGCTATAGCACAATGAATTAGGTATATAAGTACAGAAAGTGTCGTACTAGAAGATGAACTTTTTAATTAAAGATTCACAGGCTTGTTTTCTGATTACCGTTTTAATTAGCAGTTGCTATAATTAGCTGAACAATTCATTGCGGACTGTCGGCGCCGTTATCGTCAATTGCATCGCACGGCCCTACAGGACGCGTATACGGTCACGCATGGTCTATACAGATTGTCGCGTCCTCGACAATGATCCTTTATATTAACGTGCAGTCGCGTAGACCGACGTAGTGTCAATTTGCTTCTATTCTCGTTTTCTAGCCAGTCACTCAAGGACTCAGCTTGACGGAACGTTGAGTCGTAATCCCTGCATTCAGGTTGGAATCCCGATTCAAGTCTCTCCACATACACGGCGGGGCGGCACGCAAAGACGCGTGTACGCGCGGCACGT
>Ga0157363_1000957_pt1 | contig 23082 bp, 10 predicted proteins | sample AttsexASBM1_FD_111477 | JGI IMG/M metagenome (GOLD analysis project Ga0157363, IMG submission 111477) | Fungus gardens microbial communities from leaf cutter ant in Ribeirão Preto, State of São Paulo, Brazil - Atta sexdens ASBM1 | ecosystem: Host-associated > Fungi > Mycelium > Unclassified ... | reverse complement strand
CGTTAAATACGCACGAGCATTGCATTTTACAACAGTGTGTTTTGATCACATTTTTAGGCACATGAAATCGATTTGGACGACACACGAAAATCCCCTTATCAGTAATTCGGTCTTTATAAGAAAGATGAGGAAAGGAAAAAATACAAGACAACACGAGTCAGCAGAAACGTAAGATCGCTCGGACATGTAAGATCTTTTCGAAATTTTCGAAGTCAACAAGGAGCACGCGAAAGCTGAGAGGTCCGAAGTCGCGCATATTTTTTTTACGAACAATCCCAATCGATATTTCGCGAAAAAACCAAGGTACCATTAAATCTTTTATCGTACTACGTCATAAATTGATGATCGAAAAATGATATCTTGATTTCAGAAATATCGATCAGATGATTGTGAAATATCGGACAATCGAGTAAGTTTAGTTCAGAAATAGAGCAATGCGACTGCACAGATATAGATCGTCGATATAACATCTATATTTAAATTGAGATTATTCAAGACTTCTTCAAGAGTAGGAAAGAGCTTAACTCGAGATTACGAATTCCTAGCATAAAGAGAAGAAATAGATAAGTTTCTTCTAACGAGGAGATAAATATGAGAATAGAGCAAGGTGGAAGAAGAGAGAAAGAGTAACATTCAAAGATCTATAGAATAAATAGATCTTCTAAATCTATAGAATAAATACGAGATCTTCAATATTTCTAAAATTGTTCTATAGTGTTTTTGATCGGGACAAGATTTGACAATAAAGAGAGTTCTTTGTCGATCCTTTGGTCCTTGGTCTTACATCTTCTCGAATTCGTTGGATCTCGAAGAAAGCTCATATGTTAGGCTCAAGAGCGAATTATTTTATCAAAATTCTCGCAAACGTTTCTTGATTTCTGACAATTTCTGAAACGACGCTTTGCGTCGCCTCGTTGTATCGGTATTTATATCGATTATAATCGATCGATATTTTCATTATTAATTATTAATTATTAGATTAATATATAGAAATCAATACAACAGTTAGTATCGTTAACTATTCACGACAGAATAGAAATTACATCTGTTTTAACGAAAGAAAAAAAGGACATAAATTTTCGTCTTATATAAGGCTTTGCATTCATCAAACTATACGTCTTCCTATACGTCTGAGAAAATATTATGTTGTAACCCTTTATTTTGATTTAATTTATAGAAAACAAGTTCCATTATTACACAAGTCATATATAAACATCAAGTAATTTTCATTAAATAAATTGTTAAAAATCACTCGATTGTACTTAATTCTAACATGCTATTTATGAAATCTAAATCTTAAATCTTCCAATGAAATGGATCAGAAAGAGTTTTATGATTATTTGTCCCGACCAAGAAAAAACACTCTTGCTTTAATTGCAGAGTAAATATGGCTTACAATTTATATCGTAATATATTGCAAATTATCAGTATTATGTCATACGTATAATATGTATATATATGATATATATAATACATACGATGGAAGTATGTATCTTTTTGATTTAAATATATTCTATTTTGAATGTAGTAGTAGAGTAATGTAGAATAGGTTTTGTGTATGCGACCTGTTTAGGCCGTTTTTTAGATTAGACGATTCTAATTCAGATAGAAAGATGCGAGCAAACACGATTAATGAACTTTCTCACGTATTATAATAATAGAACTTCCGATTTCGTATTTACGTTGTCAAACGTCGAATCGCCAACTTATATTTTTAGGCTATTAGGGGAAACCTTTTTTATGTATTTATTAATTTGCAATCTACATACAGTTTTATGATAGACAAGGATTATTTAACTTGTTTCGAGCAGTGACGATGAATGTACTTTCAGTATGTAAATATTAGAAATCTTGGCATAATCCATGTGAAGAAGATGGAAAGTTAAATTTTATCTACTGCAGATGTAAATTGTACCACTTATAATTTTACCTATTTTTTACTGCGTAATTATTGCAAGTATTTTTAAGGATTTTGTGATTTAATAATTATTAACCGCGCGCGCTGCATACACAGAGAAATATGTCTGGTTGGATGAATTAGAGTTCTGGTTGAAAATGAACAAATCAGAATTTTCTGGTTCATATATTTTCAACCAAACATTTTTCTCAGTATAGTTTATTAGTACTGCTAATAATTTTATATCAGTCGAAGAGGGAAAAATCAAATTATTCACTCATCAAATATGTGTATGCATACGTATGTACACATACACACTACCAAGATTTCTCTTTATCGTTTGTAAATAATCGCCCGAAGATAAAGAGAAAAAAAACTGGTCTGACTAGATTTGATTAACAATTCTTAAGCTAGGCTAAAATAGATAGCTAGGATCGATAATATAATTTATGTGTGTCTGGGGTATTTCGTTGCGTCAAGAATTTTGCTCTGTTTAACTGACGCGATTAAGGTGAGACCACCTTGCATTCCGATTTTACTAGCGACTCTCGTATCACTTATAATTAGTATAAAAATAATTGGGTAATTTAGCAATCTGCAGAAGACTGGAAGATGTCCCAAAAAAGTGTCTTTCTTTTTAATAAATTATTTTTAATAACCATGTTTTCAGATTGGTTTGAAAAAAATAGAGAGTGTAAAAAACTCGAAGAATGAAGATCTCGCAATGTTTATCAGCAGATATTCATATGATTTACGATAGTAGAATAGAATAAATTTCTGGAATAAATTAATTGAAAAGTAACACAATGATAGATAAAAGGATGCTGCAATTTTCTCACACTTTTTTGGCACACTTCTATATAAATCTGCAATATTCAACAATGTTCTTATTTGATTTTTTATCCATTTATATATCGTTAAACGGGAACCAACAAGTACTAGCTTCACACCGCGGTGGCGGATCACTAATGTTTTTTTTAACATTTATTTTATTATTTTCTTAAAACGCCTTTTCTTATCCTTTCATTTTATAATATCGTACAGACGGCAAATAATTCGCCGAAATTTTATTCTGAAAAATAAACATTGAACAAGAACCTTTAAAATTCTAGTATTTAGCGGTTGAAATACATATTGTCTTATGTAATGCACATCGCTAATATTTCAGTGCTAGACAAAAACGCATCCTTGATATAGATTTCTCAAATGTCTGTCTTATTTTAAATTATTTGTCATGATATTACGCAGAGTAAAATCTTCATTACAAGCAATAAGATAAATAAAATAAAATATGATAAAATAAATAATATGAAAAATAAAAAGCATAAAGAGAGCATAAATTAAAAAATTTAAATAAAATATTTTTTTATTTTGGCACTCACTTTGGCTTGGTAAAAACGCAAATACATTAGTTAGTCTAATAAGAACTTAATCACCATACTTACAGAAATTCAGTCCATTTGCACGACTATGCGACTGATTAGCAATAATAGAAGAACAATATTACTATAGTTTTTTGTCGATTACAAATAATAGAAGAAAATAAATAAAAAAGTTTAAATAAAAAAAATATAATATCTCCTACATTTCTTGCAAATATTCTTTTCAAGTTGCATAAACAAAACACATTTCCAAATTATTTTCTATCAGCACGCTTTCAAAAAATAACAATAAAAAAAATTGATATTTCTAAATCTATTATAGGGACTTAATGTTCAAAAAAAAAAAATATCGTCTAGATATTCATACGAGAAATTTGTCATTTTTCGTGTTCGTCTCTAAATATCACAAACTTCTCTAGTCACTCGGATTTGGCATATATTCTCAGCCCCACCAAACGCGAATTGCAATCGTAATTGATTTCAAAAAAGATTTGAAAAACATTCTCGTTTTACATCGCGACTTTGCAGACTCTGACGAGTCACTCTCTGCCGTGTTGATGACGTGTTTCATGCTGGCCGACGACAATACCGGGCAGCGATGGTTGTAAATCGACGTGCCGATGATTGATATGCGCTTTAAGATTGCGCTCATACTTGGAGCTAAAAGCGCAATGCGGGCAGCTGAAAGACGGCGCCTTGCCGCACTCGTACAGCAAGTGCCGCTTCAGGATGTACGCGTTTTTGTAGCTCTTACCACACCTCGAGCAGTTGTGTCGGCGATCGTGATGCACTAGGCCGCTGCCGCTGCTGGGATGATTGTTGTTGCGACTGGTTGCATGTCGCGACGGACAGTGCAGCCGGGGACGACGCTGTGGCGTCAACGGTGCCGGCACGTCACTCGCAGCCGTCGACGACGACGTCGTCGTCGCGGAGTTCGCGCTCCTCGAGACGCGCCGCGAGCCGTCACCGGTCCAACCGAGGCCGGCAAAGAAACCTGTAAAAGACGCAAGCAGACGTGTCGATGGTACGATTAGTATTGCGATCTGTTGGCTGTACATGCCCCCCGTTCAGACGGGGGCCACGCGTGGTTACTGTACTCTTTACAACGGCGCGGGCCATGCCAACAAAAAAAAGACATTCAAGATCTCAAGCTTTAGCAACAACGAGCATGTGGCGTCAGGAGCGGGATCAAGGAGTAGAAACGATTTTCGACGGTGATAATGCTTATCTACTCATCAGGGAACTTTCTCGCAGATCTAATTGAGAAAGTCCCTGGTTGAACGTGTATGAAGTGTAAATCGATATATTGCGAATTTTTATGAAATCTGCCGAAATTTTATGTATCATAAAATAAAATTAGACTAGCGAGTCAATTTTAAGCAGAAAGAAGTTATAAGCACTTATAAGTTTAAGTTCTTATAAATCATATGAGAACAAATTACAAGTCTTATATGTTTCTGTTTAAAATTAACTTATTGAGTAGTACAATAACTTTACGTCAGAATGAAAGATTTTAGTATCACCAAATATTGAATCATTTTCTTTAACGCTACATAACTCTAAAATATTTATTCTTATTAAAAGATTTAAAATTAAAATTCTGCTACTACTGTCTTATCACACCGAGAAATTCTAGATTGATGATAAATCTTAGAACTTTCTTTGTACTCTTGTCTTGTGCCGGTTTCCTTCAACATCATACTTGCTTTCTGAAAATCATAAATAATTTTCTTTGCTTTAAAATGTAATATTATATTATTATATTATTTTAGTAAACAATATTAGGATCAGGGCATTAATATCTATTAATTTTCTTATAGCTCTTTATTTTTAATTACATTTCTTCGAAGTGTTCTATGATACTGCTTATCCTGTTAATTTCACATTTTCGGAATTTTGTGAATCTTCTTAGCCAAGAATTCGCACCCATTTACGTCATCGATTGCACCACCTGCAAAAAATTGAACTAGTCAGTATATAGAACGGTAATTAAACGATTCCGAACAAATTCAATGGTTGTCCTTAAAGAAGACTTTGAATTATATCTTCTGTGCCACTTTGAAATATCTTATAAAGGCATTTTTGTTTTATATTTTAAAGTAGAATATAGAGATTTTGAAAAGGTCCGTTATATACGTTCATACTCTGTAATGTATTTATCAATTAACAGATAAGAAAATTTATGTTCAGAATTAGAGATTTTTTAATTACGAATGACAAATTTCTTTTTTTTCTTTTAAAGTAGATATGCTAAATCACAGACATAATCCATGAAATTTTTAATTATTTATAAGACTGTTTCTTTATAAAATTGGACGAATTACTAGTAATAAATATTCGAACATCCAATATCACCGATATAAAATTTCTGCTTGTACACGAAATCATTAGGAATCATTCAAAATTTTTGAAAATTTCTTGAGATATGAGAATACGGGGAATGTAGAAAACGTGGTTGGGATATTGCCTTTCTAGACTTTATTTTGCTCTAAATTGAATACAAGGCGCTCTACAAATTGACAAAAAAAAAGAAGGAAACAGGTTTTGGAATGTTCAAAAGGTCCAAAAGATGATATGTGTATACAAAAAAAAAAAAAATAGAAAGGAAGCACTGTTATAGAAATTGAAACAGGATTTGAACGTTCGGTCTGTCGCGATAAACGCGGGATCTCGCAACTTCCTCTTAACAATACGGATTTCTCCCAATTTCTTTACAATTCATGCGAACAAGAGGTGAGTGAATTCCAATGCGAATTCGAGACTGACCCAGCGTTCCTTAAGCAAGCGACTCTTCTTACGTGATACAAACGAACGCCAATAAACGGCGACGCGACGATGAAGTTTCGCACTCCGCTAAAATCACGTTATCTTACCAGTAAATGGAGTGATCTTCGTATATGTGTTTTATAGGTGTTCACATATCGGTTGTATATATGTGCACGTGATGTACGTGCGTATGTGTATATATGCCTCTGTGTGTCGCTGTGAATTCGTCGCAAGAGAACAAGCAAAAAAGTATCTAGAAAGATTATCATTATCATAGCGTAGTCGTTAATAATTGTTGCTCTCTAAATAATATTAATATAAAATGAAGGCAAAAGGAAAAATAATAATTAATAAATCATTCGTTCGTTGGCAAATACATGGCGACAAAGAAGTTACGATTACAAGTAGTATGTTTTGCGTTTGAGGCGCTGAGCGGAAGTTGTAATTGTGTTTACTTTTATGTGTTCTTTCACTCTCTTTCTCACTCGCTCACACTCTTGCTCATTCGCTCTATCTTTCTCTCACTCTCTTCCTCTCTTTTTTCGCTCTTTCATTCTACCTATTTCTGTACAGTCGAGTACTGTGCTTGTACTAAAGAGTATCGTACTTTAATTTGAGTGCGAAACGTCCGTCCATGGTCCTCTTAAAAAATAAAGATATTTATGATACTATCTGTGAATGATCTGGTATGTTGCACATGAAATAAGTCGATATATTGCGGGTATCGATCGAGACGATTGTCTTCGATCAAATCAAAGCGGAAATGAGACAGTTTCGGACGCAGATCGAGGCAGACGTTCCGTACTCGGTGCTCAAATCGCGCGCTCGTGACGCGATTTAGACCTCACTATATTTATTACAGATAATTGTACTGTCAATTAAAGATGAACGAAAAAAAAGTCGAAGTGTAAAGGAACTCGAGAAAAGTGTACATACTCGTGTCTAGTGAAAAATAACATTACAAGAATAATAAAGGTGCATAAAAAACATGACCTATGTAAGAATAAATACAGAACTGATTAAATTCCTAAGTAAATTAAAACACAAAGAATCACACACATATATTGCGGTTGTCGCGAAAGTCGGAGAAAAAAATAACACGCGGAGAGTATGATTAATCATATAAAAATGGAACAAAGGTTGAGTACATCCTAGCGGATTATTGGCAGTATAAAGGCGAGTGATTGAGATTTAAATTCCGCTCCTTCAGCATAAATAAATAATTTCTAAAAAGATATCACTGGTTTCGAGATGTATGTGGAACATCGCCGGAGATTTCGGCTAATGAAGCTACTTGTCGCAAAACAATTTTCAGCTCTTATATTTTTTCTTTTAAAAAATATCATTCTTTGAATGAATTTTTAGATCTCCGCTATTATAAAAAAATTGAATGATAGAAAATAGTCCAGTAATTACGTGAATTTAAGAAAAATATCATCTTTAAGCATTTTTTATTGATAATATGAATGCTCGTGATAATGACTGATATAACTAAAAAAGGAATGGAAATCTTATATCGCTTTTTTTTATAAGATATACATCAAGTAGCTTTATCATGTGCCGGAATCTTGCACAAAAATTGACGACACCCGGCCGAATAATACCGTAAAAATCCGTTCACAGCTGGATGCGCCCAGCGCCTCTTTTATTTCGTTTTTTCTATAGCCTAAAATCTAAGTCGTACTTTTGAAGGCACTTAACACAAGGCTCTCTCGGTTCAAAATCTACTTGTCTCGACTCTCTCCCTCGTACGCGCTATTTGCTCTTGCTTCGCCATTTCCTATTAGTTATTCGCTTATTTTCCCGCGATCATTCCTTTCTTTTCTCTCATGTTCTCGCGAAATGTCAAAAAATCATTTAAAGGAGGTTCTGCAATGAGTGGTCGAACTATAATTACAATCATTTCTCATTCGTTCACTTTCCATCACTGTTACACCCCTGCATGTTTCCCTCATTCATACGACATTCTTTTTTCTTACATAGATGCAACATATACCTTCCGGCTGATTAACGATCTAATTGCAGCGCATTATTCTCTTCTTAATACAATAATACATACGTTCGTTACAGCGAATTGGTTGCCCTGCGAAAACGAGTTATTAATAATGATCGAAAAAGATCATTTAAAAAATCATTGAAGTATTATGCAATTTTATATTCGTGATTTTCTCACCAAGATCGGATAAATTTTTTTTTAATTGCATTTTTAACACTTTTAGTTAATCTAAAGACAATATGGACGTGCATATTTCTACAATGTAATAATATGCTTAAATTGTTTACCATCCATTTTGCCATGCCAACAATTGATTTATTAATTTCGACTAGATTGAATAAAATCGCAGTAGCGACTTGCACACGTGATTCTTGTTTTTATCCGATCTTCGAATTCACGATTCAATCGTTCTTCTGCGTGCGGGGATATTCTACCAGCGGCTAATAATACAAATATTATTAATAAAAGATTGCAAAAAAATGTATAAAAATGAAAGCTCTTTTTTTGTCAATGAAAGAGACCTGCAAAGTTATCGCCCCATGTTTTTTCTGTAAACGGCGAATTATTACAGGCTCACTTTCCAGTATTGCGCGTCTATGCGAGTTTTAAACATGCTTGTTCATAATTTTCTTAAATAAATTTCTTTTGATGTCTAACATAACGCCTTAATATCTAAATGCCGAACCCGATCGCCGAAGAACGTCAATTCTCAATCGCAGGACCACGAAATTCGCTTTTCTAATTTTTCGATTATTTCGTACCATTCGAGCCACATAATTCCTGATTGATGCAAATCCAACGACAACAATTTTTATATAACATGATAGCAAATCCATATAACCTGTTTAAACAATTATGTTATTTGCACTGACGGTATAAAATCCATACTCTTACATTAAGGTTTTATTTGAAAGCTTTATTTGTTAGAAGTAAAATGGACCTTTTTCCATCACTTAGGAACTAATTGGCTCGCTTTACATTCTTTCTCAGCCATCGCAAAAGCTCTTAGTAAATACATCTGCATTTTCCGATATATATAATATATATCTATCATGTATAGATTTTTAGAATAGAATCTTATCGTGTTTGCTATTTCTTTTTTTTTTTTTACTTCTTTTCTTACCTCTTATATCTCTTTCTATATCTCTCATTTATTTAGTGTCATTCATTCTCGCCCTCAAACTAAACGTAATAACAGATTTCCTAAAAAATGGTACGATCAAAAATATAATAAAGCTGTCTTTAAAATAATTAAAATCCGTCGTACACATTTATTTAATTCCAGAACGACAAACAAATAGGTTTATAGATTAGCTGCCTCATTCTCGCGATCTTCGAATACTGTTCTTTTATAATATCAAATAGATTCGATTATGAACAGAGAATTTTAAATTCACTAATAAATTTTTCATTAAAACTTTTGATGTTAGTATAATATCCAATTTCTAAAACTGGATATAAAAAAATATATGAAGGTCCTAGACCTGGACCGCTAGACATATGATAAGAGAATTTTATCAAGCGGTTTGCCGTTCTAAAGATTAAAATTTTCATTAGATGCTTCCGTCAATATGTTCAATCGCCCATTTCGCAACATAAATTATCTGTCCGCGTATTTTGAGAAACGTGAATGCGTGACGCTTATAAATTTTCTTTTTCCTGCTCGCGAATAGAATAATATACTTCTCTATCTCTTTCTTTGTCAAAAAAATAAAGCTGTACTTTCTAAATACCTGGATGGCATGCGTGTAACACTTTTCGCGTCCTGTATTATATTTTATCACGTATATTCTCAATCTCTTCTTTCATCCTTCGCTTTATCCTCTTCCCACTCTCACTCTTTAGCCCAAAGGAAATTTTTGTTCTCCCTCAAAAAGTGCAAAACACAAAAAAGGGCGGTCGATCGTCTACTACAAGCATTATCAACCGGAAATTCTTACGTTCTAGAGATATTCTTACAATATTCTACATAACTTTCGATAAATGTAAATTGTTAAATAAATTTTTAACGATAAACGCGCCGCGTTTAATACCAGAAAAAATAAATCTTTTGTTATCTATCTATACACCGAATCATATTTTTATCCTAAAATCGCAAGTTTCTGTGCCGTTCAGACGACCGACCTGGAAAGAAATTTAGCATCTAAATATCACACGTAGCGCATCTCTAATAATTGTCACAAATAGCATTCAATTTTCTGCAGTTGAATAGCATAAAATGATATTTAACCATAGTTCGTGATGCGATCGATTAATTCAAATTGAAAATAAAATCCAGCCATTACTGGGAATTTGAAACAATCAATGCCATTCTGTTGCTTGAAATCGAGCGACAATCGTCTAATGTAATAGAATATAATATCTATTCCAAAGCAGAGAATAAAAAAAATGTTCTAGTTTCAAGCTATAAACATATGTATAATTGTCGAATAATCATGTATATTAAGAATCTAGTCACTGCAAATACTCTTGATGCAACATACGGTTATTATTATCGCCCTATATGTTTATATTATATATTTACGTTAAAATAACAATCGCCAAAATATTTTTAATTAACGAAGCGCTTTGAATTAAGATATCTAATACATAAAATAATTTTAAAAATATGAAAATATTTAAAATTTATATTGTTAAATACAAATTAATTATGGAATTAAAGATTTTTTATGTGTGATATATATAATATATAATACAGTATAATATATACTTAATGATATATATATAAAATAATATATGTAATATAAATTTTGTGTGTGTGTGTGTGTGTGTGTGTGTGTGTGTGTGTGTACACACATACATATATATATAGTCTAAATATGTTTTGCCAAAATATAATACTATACCAAAAAAAAATATATATATATACATAAAATTTTAAGAAATTTAATATTTTTTTCATTTTTTCGATAAAAATATATGAGATTAACATCCGAAAGAAACGACCAAAATAATTTTATACCTATTTCAATTTACCTATTTTAATTTTATTCTAATTTTATTATATCATGTGTTAGAAAGCTGTTTTGTATATTTAAAAATGTATAATTTCATGTATCACTATAAACTACTTTCTTTTTGTAGCAAGAAGCGATAATTAAAAACCGTATTTTTTTTCTCAATTATCGCATCAAGAATAGATTCAATGATTTGCTTTTGAGAGCAGAAAAAGATATGTCAAAATAAAATAGCTATGATTGCGTTTCGCCTCGCTTACTCTCGAGCTTCACCACAATATCTTAGTTAATTTTTTTTTGCAACTATTTCTTCGCTTCGGTTAAAATTTTCCCAATCTCCCAAACCGACACCAAAAAGAAAAAAAATATATACGTATCTAAATGCAAGGAATTCCTTGCTTCGCCGCGGGTACGAAGGCCGTAAATCGCAATATATAAAATCTAATTAAAAGGAGATTAATAAGCCCAATTGTTACGCACAAGATTCAAGTTAGACCTGATTAAGAGCTGTGTAAATAAACACAAAGACCAATTCATAAAAAGCATTTAAGACGCTTCACCTACGTACTCTTGTGTATATATATCTATATATGTATACATATAATATTTTTGCTTACTTATATGTCAAATCTAAAATCAAAATTTTATTTCTCGTTTTATCTCTTCCATTTCACGTTCGTTTTCTCTTGTATAGTCATATTCTCAAAAATTTTTCATCTCGCCTTTTATTATTTCTTTTCTTTTTAAAATTTTTTTACAATAACGCGGCGGACACGCGAATCTACGCGTTTCACACGATAATTTCGTAATCGGTATAATTTCTTTTCAAATCCTTTTTTTTTTTTCATTTTATTATCCATTACTTTTTGACATATCTGTGTCTGTATGACTCGCTGTGATTTATAATCGTGATAGCCAGCCGAATGATTTCGTATAGACGCTCTGCGTCGTCTTCGTTGCTGCGGATTTCGCGATAGCGAATCATTCGGACGATTATAAAGATTTTTATTCTTTTCCATTCCTTTGCATTATTTTCTATCCTCTTTCACTTTTCATCTCTGTTCTTTCTCCGTTTTTTTTTTGTATTTGACGCATTTTGAATCGTTTTAAAGGCACATGTATGAATTACAAGTATCGTCAGCGCGACGCAGTCGCAACGTCTTTACACCTCTTCTTTCATTATATCATCATCGTCTTTATCGTCGCTCACTTCTCTTTTTGTTCTTTTACTTTTTTTTTTCTTTTGTGCTTAAATTTTGAACAGAGCTAAGCGAGAGTGTGCAAGCCGTAAGTGCGTACAGACGAACGAAGAGAAAACGAGTCGAATACCTTGAAAGAATACAACGAAGGAAGAATATCCACGCTTCGATCATATCCATCACATTCCCTAACATTCTTTTTTTATTTAACTCATAATACGTAATAATTAAATCCAAATTAAATTCCATTAGCGAGGGAAAATACATAACGAGTCTGTAATGTAAGAAATACTTTTCCTCGAAACTCTGATCACATGATATAGCAATTCTTATAAATTTCTTCATTTTACATAAGAATAATCTGATAATAAAGTATGTGTAACTCATTACTTTGTATTAAAAATTACTCCGTATAAATTAAAAATACATTATTTAATTTAAAAAATGTTCCGAATAAAATATTAATTGCATGTTTGTACACTAAGAAAAAAATTATTTACTTAACTAAATTAATTTAGTTCGTCTTTATTTCTTCTGATGAAGAATGTATATATTTAAGTCAAACATATTATATTTGATTTAAAAAACAATTAATTAATTATGTATATAAAAAAATATTATTGATGTATTTGTATTTTAAATTTTAACTAAAAGAAATGTATCATTGGTGGTTAAAATATAATTACCATTTTCAGGTTGCGTGTAAAGAAATGTTTTTCTGTTGAATTATAAAAAATACAGACTACAGAATATTTTTATTATTTCAAAATATCTTAATTATAAAACAAAAGAACAACACTATTCATGGATCGATATATTCGATTAGCAAGCAAAGGAAGAAGCTCAGCTCTCAAAAGCAACTTATAGAAACTTGGCACAACAGTCGACTTATATAGACGACTTATAATAAGATATAAAAACAACAATGAAACAACAAACAAACATGAAAATTTTTTTCCGTTCATACTTTTAGATCTGATTCTAATTGTTTTTATAAGAATTCATAAATCTCGGCAAATTAGTCAAATCGGTGGAATCATATAGAAATTGTAACATTGTATATTTTAAGATAATATAAATTAGACTAAAAATCTTTTAAGAGAATTGTATTGTTCTAACATATTTTAGATGTAAATTTTATTTCCGATTTTATATTTCCATCTTATCCAACATTGGGATTGAAATTTACAATATATATAAATTTCATTTACTAAAATTAAAAATATATCTTATTTTAAATTTCTTAAATTGCATTATAAGAAAACTTTTATTCACTTTTATTTGAACATTATACATTTTGAAAGAAATACAATTTTTGCAATTAAAAAATTCAATTTTAATTTTTTTTCAACTTAATAGCTTTTCTAAGTAATTTATACTAATGAAAATTTCTTGCATGTGTATATATTCTTTTTTAAAAATATATACTTAAAAATCCAAAGTTAGTTAAAGATTTATGTAAAGTGTAAATATGTTGGCCGTAAAGTTTAATTGTAATAATAAGGCACACGAGATCTCCTACGAAAATAAGATTTCGATGCATGATCCACGATTTTTAGAAATTCGCCGACTTTTTAAATTATTTCATTATTCGACAGAAAAAAATATTTATCAGCCAAAAAAAATCGATTTCGCGCACAGAACGTCATATCCGCAAGTTTCTTATTCCTTATGTTTTTTCCCTATCAATTCCCTCATTTTTTTTACCGAACAATATCTCGTTACTCTTTTCGATTTTATCACTATGATTATCACTTTCGTTGTTATCCATACGACAATTCTTTTCGCTGGCACTCTCATTCTTGCCTTCGATTTATCTTCTCTATTTATATCCTTTATATAGTTTATATTCTCTACATATCTCCGGATCGACGCGACCACAAATTCTCGCGGGAAAAGAAAACGCCCTAGACGCGCGCTCCCTTCTTTTCCTCTTAGAAAAAACATAGAAAAAAGAGTCATTAAGAGCTAGAATCTACCTAATAGTACTCTTATATTCCTAATAATCTAGTAATCTCCGTTGATGACGGCGGTCCATTGGCGTTATCCTCACGAGACACGTCTCAAGCCTGTGTCGCTTTACAGTCAGTTCCATTTGCTTCTTAATCATATCATTCTTTCGACCGCCGTCATTCATCAAGGCCTCGTGAGGCAGTAATATTATCAATTATCATTCAATAACTATGTATCATCGATCCATAATCTTATTTATCGATTAAACTTTATCATCTACCATGTCACCGCTCTTTTTAACTGCTATGTAACGTCATCATCGTCATCATCGTCGACCACGTCTCTTTCTTCTCTTCTCGTCGTCGCACATCAACGTTACCATCAATATTATATCCATTCTCATGATGCACTTCGTTTATCAATTTACGATCTTCGACTTTAGATCTTAGTCTCTCTTTTTCCTTATTAACGTCCAGCTATAGACGAACGAGTAACTGCTGACACCCTCGATCAAAATTGTTTCATTCCCTCGCTCTCTCTCTTTCTCTCACTGAGATCTTCTCTTTCCTTTCTCTCTTTCTACTTTTCTTTTCTGATGCCTTATCTTTTGTTCACTTACTATATGATACGCATCAGCGTGCGGCTACTATCGATCGACCGGACGAAGTCTGAGGAGCGAAACACTACCGCCGATGATTTGTAAAAGAAAAAACCGATGCGGATCGCATCGATTCTAGCAGTGTGGGACCGAAAGGATAGATTATTAATAGTTATTGCACTTGGACGGAAGACGAGTCCTTCTGGCCTACGGTCTGACTCCAAGCTGTGGAGCTGATATCATCTAGAAAGTCAAATCAAAGTTCTTCCGCTTTATAGTATTGTCCAAAGAAAATTATTTTGTGACACAATTATTTTTAATTTTGTAACACTTCTATCTTTTTTAAATTTCAACATTTAGTGTCGAAATCGCAAAAGAAACAGAATTGTTAATCATTCTAATTTTTTATTGTCAAACAAAATAGTTGCAAGAATTATTGAATGTTTTCAATAATTGTTTAATTAAAACTTGTTTAATTGAAAATATTTTTCTTAATTAATTAATCAGTTATTACGATTAAATCAGATTCAAAAATTAAATAATTAAGTAATTGATACAATACGTAATATTTCTGTATATATTTTTGTCAAAAATATTTCACATAACGTACTAAAAAGATTTAATAGATTCTAAATTTGATGCGTTTAATAATTTATGTATATTATTTTAAAAAATAAAAAAATATCTTTTTAGGTAATTAAAAACTCAAAAACTAATTATTAAAGAACTTTGTTGCACTATGCACTATGCATTTCTGGATGTGTATTATTGTCTATAAGGATTCCTTCGTTTGAAATAGAGAGTGCAAGGACTGTAATTCGTATTGTCTGTATGTTAAAAGAAGTTCAAATTTGTAAAATATTACACAGTATAGACCAACATATTTTAATGCATTTTATAACAGATCTAATATAGAAATTTTTCAAAAGATCTCTGCAAAGCGTAAAATACAAGCGTAAAATACAATTTCATGAAACTTCAAATAAGTTTGACAATATATACTGAAAAACAAACAATCTATCAATACAAGGAATGATAATTATTCACTATAGAAAAAATTTCTCTGATGACTTTGACATAATATATGTCATCAAACTCATCAAGATTGAGTAACCTCAAATAAGTTTTAACCGTCGCTCATTATTTGTTAAAAAGTTACTAACAATAAAAATTCATAATTATTTCTTCGCTTTACATAGAAAATCCTTATTAATAACGAATAACAAGCTACAGCTAAAAATCTGTTGGAGATTATTCAAGGTTCATAACTTTGACATATATCAAGATTAATGTCATTGGAGGAGCTCCTCCTAAAGTGGTGAAGTGAATATTTACCTAAGAAATTTCACAAATTATAATTTAAATAATTCTTGGAAATTTTTATATGACTTATCTGGATTAAAATATATATATATATCACGAACAAAGTCTACAAATGCTGGACAATGCTGATATACAGCAAGCAACTCGAGCAATGTCGACATTGCCCACTTGCGGACTTTACCTGTAACATATACACACACGCACGCACGCAAATGTATGCAAACATGTTGCTCTGTATAATATTGTTCCTTTTTTTGTTCATACTTTGAGACTAAAAACCGTTTGGAAATATTAATATTCACTCTATCATGATGCTCATACAGATATTATAAATTACAGTCATATTTCTATGCAAGGATTAGCCTTACACTCTCATGTAATCCGGGAAATTTCGAGGTGAAACGAGAGTTTCATCTTTTGAAGAAAATGAAGTTCCGCCATTTGACTGAATCGAGACTTCGTCACGATTTTTTCAGGATCGATCGCGAGCACCGCTCGCCGAAAAGCACACGATCGCTCGCGCGCCCAACAAGAAAAGAAAAACTAAATCTATCGCTTCGCTCGCGTTCAGCCGTCGCACATACTTAACTGTATACATGAGTAATAGTAGTAGTAGTAGTAGTAGTAGTAGTAATAATAGTAGTAGTAATAGTAGTATAGTTTAGCTTGTCTCATAAATATTGTCTACAGTATGGAAAATCGAGCGGCCGTGGCGCGCGCATTTGGCGTGGCGTAGGAATACGGGACCTGGTGCCAGATAGTACTCGTCCGAGTACGAATACTTGAATCAGTTCAGTACTTGGTATTTGATTATATTGGAAATTTCAATGAACAAAGAAAAATCTATGTTATCACATACATTCAACATTAAATTTTTCCGATTCTTATTATCCGGATTCTTATTATCCAGATACCGACTTGAATTAAAATCAATTTGATAAATATGTTGATAAATTAGTAATATAAATGATTTAATGATTGATTGTAAAAAAAAAAAGATGAATTAAAAAACAATTGATTTAATTTCAATAATCTAGTAAAAATTTTTTTAAAGAATTAAATTAATCTTTAACGAACTGATTAGAAATAAAAAAGTTGGAAAAGATAAATTTTCATTAATTAATAATATAATTAATTCTTTTGCAAAATATCATGAATTAATTGTTTGAGATTTAATAAACTATATTTAAAACCAACAAAATTTAATTTTATATAATCTGCAATTATGAAAGATTATATTATATTAAATTTATAGAAAAAGATAAATAAAAAAGGGAATTATTTTTAGGCTAAAAATTATTTTTAATTATATAATTTAACTGAAATATTATTATTAAAGTAAAATTTAAGTGAGAAAAAAATTAAAAAAATAGATGCTTTAAAAGAGCATTACATTTTTACCAAAAATGGAATAAACTAATTGCTTATTATGAATGTATTCTATCATTTAGGGTCATCTCGAATGTGTTGCAAAAATAAAAGTGCAGTACCGTACTCGGTACACAGCCATTCGTCATGTCCGTCGACCCGATCGCGCGCGACCAAAATGTGAGAGAGGAGAAAATAAAGACTCGTGTGTGTGAAATAATACGCGAGGGGCCTTAACGAGGACGCTTAATTAAAAGGAGTTAATCATACGCTTTACATAATATAAATATATATACTCTTAAATGCATCATATAGGAATCTACGTTTGTGTATCTGGCAGTCTGGCGATCACAATGCTGTAGGAATACCTCGCGGTAGTGTGGACAATATATCTATATGTATGTATATAAATATATATGTGTATGTATGTGTATGTACGGATGCGTGTGTGTACGCGTGCATCCACGCGTAAGTTGCGTGTAGACATATACGTGTGAATACGTATATGGAGATACTTCTCTGTCTGTCTCTATATCTCTCCTTAGTAGCATGCGGGTATGTTCGAGTATGTAGGAAGCATAACGAAATGCGGGAGACAATCCGCGCGAATCCGTGCCTAATACTGTGTTTGCTTCGTTGCGAGGAATACAGTGTAAATGGCTGTCTTGCTTGAACAAGACTGTGGAAACTTCTTCATCGCTTTCAGGCCATCAGTTTAACGCGGCGTTCATCTCTGTACAATTTTTAAAATATCTCCTAAATCTAAAATTAGTAGTACGTGTGACTAAAATTATATATTAATAATATTAATAATTAACTTACGTAAATATATAGTAATATATAATTCATGTATTTTAATGATATAATTTTGCGAAAATATTTTTCCAAATATAACGAAATGATTAGAATCAGGGAAATTAAATGAAAATAAATTATTAACATTTTCATGAAAATTTTCTAAGATAATTTACGAAAAATATATTCTTTCGTAATAAATAATTTATATATATATATATGTACATATATATATATAATATATCAAAAGATAATTTTGCAATAATTTTGTAATAAATTTCACGATACGTCTCTTAAACGAAAGTTTTACCCTAGATATGCCAATAAACTCAATAAAATTTTGTAAACACCTGCCTGCAAGTTTAAGTAATAAATAATTATAAATTTTTAAATAGAAAATATTTTAATATCTCTGTTTAGATATTTTCTAAATATATTAAAAAGAATTTCTAATAAATTTCTCATTGGGTTAAACGTGTCCAGTAACGACGAATGAATAGATAGTTAAGTAGTTAAGAACAAACTTAAAAAAGTAATTTCAAAATTCATAAGATTCTCCTTAAATATGATTCCATTAAAGGAAATTATGATATTTATTCTATTTGCACATTTCAAAATTGTCACAATCAAATCGTATTGAAATAAAAAATTAACTCCAAAAAAAAGAACAACTATAATAATTATTTTTATCAATCAAAAATAGCTTGCGGAATAAGCCGAGATGATAGGCAATGTGAGTCGGCAATAAGATTTCCAATTTTTGATCGTTTCCATCTCTAATGTCATTTACATCTCTAATGTCCCGCAGTTACTGTATAACATGAAATTTACGGCACAGCCGTATGTACGCTTTGGCCTGAAAGGGATGAAGTTCTGGCTCGCTTTTGAGGATCAACCTCCGAGAATTCAGAGCTGTCTTCTGAGCGACTTTATCGTCGTCGTTGATACTGACGTGACTCCTGGGCTTGCAATCATACGTTATCGATATGTCGCGCGAGTACTTTAATGTATATCGGATCGACGGACGTACTGACGTGGCCGCGTTTTTGATTTCTTCGGAATATTTTCTTTCTCTCAACCACTCCCCCCCCCTCTCTCTCTCTCTCTCTTTCTTTTTCGTATTTTTTATGTCCCCAGTGAGCCACACGCGCACGGCTACGCCCGTTTAAAAATATGGAACCAGTGTGACCAGAATGGTTGCTATGGAAGAGCTCCGGTTTACCGGACGGTCTCAGTCCTACCCGGAGCGGGCCCCCGGAGAAAAAAAGAAATACAAAGGAAAGTTCTTTCTAACAATTGCGCCTTGAGCCCGTGTTTGTCACGAGATCGCTTCATTACCGGATGTCAATGAGGACGAATGCACTGAAAGATGAAGAAGATCGATCGTTCGTATTCCATCCTCATGACACATCGTATTGATATCACGGTTTAAACATAAAAAAGACGTATGTGCGCGAGCGATCTGTCGGACACAAACCAAAACAGGAGAAACGTCCTGTTTCGACGGGCGGCTTGAGAATGAGAATTCCTGGGCCATACGTGAAGTATTCCCGCCCCGGGCGGGAAATCGACGCGTTCTCTTGTTACGCGGCATATATCTCATTACGTAAAAATAATAATTAATTAATTAATTAAACGTTCAATTATGTCATTCACATAATAATAAACCTTAAAAAAGGATAAAAAAAATATGAATCCAAGATCGTGATGAGGGGGTGGGCGGTCCCCTCTCCCGAGAAGCAGAAGTCTCGACGCTCACCGTCATTAGCTTTAATCAATTATCATTTTTTCATCTCAACGCCATTGTACACCAATTTCAAATCCTTCCCAAGTTCCTTCTTCTTAATTTTCTCATTTTGCTCTCTTTGAAGTCGTGCATGTTGAACGTCGATCGTGCGTAAGAGAGACGTCTCCTCTTCTTCGCGTATCTCTTCTTCTATTTTTTCTTTTCATCTTCCGTCATCTCTCCCACGCGCGATCGAGCCCGTAAACGATGCCGACGACGAGCGCTGGACGTTCACCCTCCCCTTCGTTCACCTTATACGAGTTCTTGTTTGTAAATCTTCTCTTTGTGCATTCGCTCCATATGTCGCGCAATATGCATCTTCTGCTTCGCCTTGTAAACGCAATGGGGACATTGAAACTGAGGCTCTTTGCCGCACTCCCACTTTTGATGATTTCTCAGGCTACTCTTTAGCTTGTAGACCCTGCCGCAGGCCGGGCAGTTGAAACCCTCCGGATTAGACGAGCCGGAGCCCAAACCCTTGCCCAATCCCGCTCCGGATCGCCACATGATCGACGGCACGCTGCTCCATCGCTGCCAGGCCGCTGCCCATTTGAGACCAGTGATGCTCAAGTCTTCGGCTGGAACACAAGATCCCCGGCTTTATTAGTATGTGTCCCACACGAACGCACGATCAATTGAGGCGAAATCTTTATTGTGTTGCCAAGCGTTCGGGTAGGAAACGCGGCCAACAGTACCTGACCGTCATTCCCCGTTTTCGGCTTAAGAATTAGAACTTAGTGGCTAGGGGACATTGACTTTAGAGATGGGTGTTGATGGCTCGCTGATTCGGTATCTCGACGTGCTTCTTCGATGCCCGCCTCTTTCCTTTTCTCTCTCGTTCTCTCTTATATCCGCGAATGGACTGTCGTTCACATATATTTAAAAAATAATTTAAAGGAAAGTAGATAAAAATCAAGATTATCATCAGGAGCGAAAGGGCACTTCTTCGGCGTGTCCTAAAAAAGAAAGCCATTTCGAAGAGAAGCCACGGATGCTGGATTCTTGTGAACCTCGCGGCTCATCTTCGATCACAGGTGCATCGATGCAACAATTCGCGTTGATCACTCATCAAGGAAATAGAGAAAAAAATGCGTGTCCTTTGTGTCCCTACTTTCGAACCCCAAGCAGCTAAGTTATGAGCTTCGCATACGAAGGAAGGAGCGGTAACTGCATGTTACGAAAGTAACATTCACAGATTCCAGGCTGACAATTAACATTTTCGTTATAACTTTGAATGCCAGCCGAACGGTGAATGTTCCTTTCGATGCGCAAGCGATGAAAGTTCGATACGTAAGTGGCATTTCTATATACAAGATTCGAGAAAGGTTAGTGCGCATGCTACTCCCCTGATATCATACAGGTGGAGAAGGCAGAAGAAAGAGATAAAAGATGCCAAGAGGATGTACTCAATTGCATAAGTATTTCTTGCAACAATGCTCGAACCAACCGAAGAGATATACAATAAGATTAATTATTTACAGAAAGAAGTGTTTGTAGCGGCTACAACTATTGGAATTTATTTAATTTTTTCATAATTTATTAAATTTGCTCGAATTCTAATTATTCTTGCGAATGTCAACTCTCAATTCAGTACCCACGTAGGATAATCGATTATATTTCAATTTATTATATTCAAACTGGTTTTTAATAGAAAATTTATATGTAAAAGTTATTTGCAGGAGTGATTGTTTTTTAAAAATGTAATCATAAATATATAAATTTTTATATACTAAGTATATAAATTTTTATATCGCTAATTAACCTAGAATAAATATTATAAAATGATGTACTAATATATATGATTGAAAGCTGCAAAAATAAAGTTGGATGATCAAGAATCATTTGGGACGCATCTGTCAATATTACAAGACAGCTAATTACGAGTTAGTCGATGAATGAAATTTACTGTAGAGCACAATTTTTCTATCGATTGCATAAATTGATCATTCGTGGAAACGAAATAACTGCTAGCTAACGATAAGATGGATCACGGGATAATATATGATAATCGTATAAATTTATTTTCTTCAAATAGACATGGTAAACTTTGATTACAACATTATTTCTCATTCGAAGTTACATTATCAGTCGATAATCAAGTTAATTATAGCGGCATTATTTACTCTTATAGTGCAATGCCATCAGTCTTAATAAATTCACTCATTATGTACCTTAGATTAATGTAAAAAAATATTACTTGCGTTACTTATAAACTAACGATTTAAAAAACTAGTCCTCTAACAAATTTATCCTTTATCCAATCATCTTCTTTATTTTTTTTCTTTTCTACTCATCCTTTGTCAGAAAAAAACATAGCGTTTTTTTCGTCGACGTAAGAGGAATCTTGTTTCTGGCACTTATTATTTTACATTAAATTAATTATTTCACATTAAAAAATAAGGTAGGCACTTTGCTTTATAAAAACTTAAAACACAAAAAAATCGCTCTAAATTGATAAATTGATTATCAAATTTAATTAAATCTTATGAACTAAAAAATAAAACACAAACGTTAATTGAATACATTGCAAATCAATGCACTAGTTCACAGCAAAAAAATTATTTTGAACCAGACGTTCTCTTACAAATTTTTAGACGCTGAAAATGATGATAACAATGAAAATGAAAAAATTTTAACATGTCAGAAGTTAAAATATAATTGATGTTTAATATGCAAAAAATGACTTTTTTGACGATATTTTTTTAATAAAAAAGGTTAATATCATCTTGAAATTTGTATCAGAAATCATGAATGTGTTGTTCATCTCCTATAAAATGCATTCTTTTTATTTCAACAATTTACTTTTTAGTCATGTTATGAAGGATTGAAAATAAGAGCTATTTCGAATCCGCATGCATGGAGACCTCGGTAGTGTCATATGTGTATGCGGATTTTTTAAAGTTCATCATATTTTGTTAATTATTTCTTAATATGCACAAATTTTATATGCACAAAATAATAAAACTAATCAATTGATAAAAATACGAAGTTGCTTTTAAAAAATTATATAATTCGTGATATGCAACTGCATGTCTTTTATAATCACCTCTCTCTCTCTCTCT
>Ga0157363_1000956_pt1 | contig 23103 bp, 13 predicted proteins | sample AttsexASBM1_FD_111477 | JGI IMG/M metagenome (GOLD analysis project Ga0157363, IMG submission 111477) | Fungus gardens microbial communities from leaf cutter ant in Ribeirão Preto, State of São Paulo, Brazil - Atta sexdens ASBM1 | ecosystem: Host-associated > Fungi > Mycelium > Unclassified ... | reverse complement strand
TTTACTAGCCGATTCAAATAATAAAATATTGCAGTAGATTGAGATCGACTGCATCTATATTAAATATATATCAGCGGAACTTGTCAACAGAAATCGATTAAAATTTATTATTTTGTAATTTAAATGTGTATTTAAATTAAATGTTTCGTAACGATAATTTTTCCCGATGTCTACAGTCAGTTTGTCAAATGAATTAGTACATTTTGTTATATTTCTGTTAACATTCTATCGATAAATTTGTAGTAGATATTTTGCAAAATCTCTCAGATTTGATTATCTGGATGACATATTATTTGGATTATTAATTTTCGGAACTTCGTTTGTCATCTCATATTGTATTGTTTTATATTATATAATATGTACTCTACTCTACTCTATTCTTCTCACAATAGAACTAAAACCTGGCTTAACGATTATAACGACAAATAGGAAGATTATCACGATTACCCCGTGCGATTAATTTATAGTATCCTTATGTAGTGTTTCATTATATATTTCTAAATAGACATCGCACGTTAGCCGGGATGTTCAATCAATATCCTAAAATATCCACCGCTTGTTCACGTTGTATGGGACGTGCGCGATACTAGAAAAGAGAAGAGGCCAACTCCGATGATTCGAGCATCAACATCGGCAGCAGCAGCAGCAGCAGCAGCAACAGCAGCAATAGACGAGGGCGATCGATATGATCCGTGGTGCGTTCAATGCCACACTTGGAGAACATTGAATTGTGTTCAGCGGCAGCAAAGAGAGAGAGAGAGAGAGAGAGAAAGAGAGAAAGAGAGAGGGGATATACCCCACGGTCGATGCCTATATAGCCAGCTACGAACGCAACAGATCGTTCCAGTCGTTGTCTCTCGTCTCAGGATTTTGCCTCGCCTCCTTTTTTTTTTTAATCTATTGCACGTCCTCGGATTAGCCTCGATTCTTCCGAGGTCTCGCGATACACTCTCACGATGTGCACGTTTAATCAAACGACCGTCTAACGAACCGATCAGCTTCGCCGGTTCGGTTATCGCGATCGAAAGTGCTCGAGGTGGTAGCGCGCGGTGATAACGAATCATTCTCCGGCATGTTCTCCAGGACGTAGAACAGAGAGTTTTCTCGCTGTCACCAAGCGGAAGCTGGGAAGGAGTTTCTTAATATATAAGTGCTTCTGTTTAATATTAAGTATTTCGTTCTGCCGCGCCGCGCGGATCAGGCGTCTTAATTGTGCGCGCGTGGCGCAGCATCCCGAAGGCTGGATCCGATTCGTAGCACGAAGAAACTCTTACCTCCTATTTTTTCCCGCGGAACTTCGGAGGTCTCGGTTGACAGCGACATGCCGCCGCAGGAGAAGTTTCCGGCGTCCGCCGGAGTTTCCGGAGATCTGTCACCGCAAGACGCGAGTCCCGATGGAGGTTTGTCGACCTCAGCCTCGTCCGACGGACTTTCCACCGTCAAGGGTCGCAAAAGCGACGACGACCAGGATGATCAGGAGCAGCCCAAAGACATGGACTTCGACGATCTGCTGCCGCACGTAGGTGAATTCGGCACTTATCAGAGGATCCTGTTTGTGCTGATGATACCATTTGCCTTCTTCGTCGCCTGGGTATATTTCTCACAAATATTCATCACTCTCGTGCCAGAGGAGCACTGGTGCCGTGTACCAGAATTAGAGGACCTCACGGTTGAAGAAAGGTAAATAGATAGTGTTTGTTATCGTTCTAGGGCTGTGCCATCTAAGAACAAAGAAATTAAAGCAATAATAATATATAAAATAAAGAAAATTTAAGAAAATTAAAGAAAATTGAAGTTATAAAAAGACAAAAGAAGGTAATATATGTGTAAGCTCAGTGAATGATATAAAAATGACATGTTCAGAAATAATACAAAGTAGAACCAAGCATGATGAAAGGTAAGTGGATATTGAAAGCATCGTCGCGCTTTCGTGCTTTAACATTTGAAGAGGCTGTACTGATTAATGTAGAATTAATTGAAAAATTATCAATAATATTATTTATAATTCTGTTGCAAAATTAAATTAGAAAAAAGAATGTTTAAATAATAATCTACTGCACTCAAAGCAGATTTTATCGTTAAGTGAATTGTATAACAACTCATTTATACAATACTAAATCATAATAAATGTTTGATAGAAGAATTACGTGCTTTTTTTAATACGAGAATGTTACTACTTAGAAGATTATTATTATTTTTAAAGCAGCGTAATTTTTTGCTGCTCATAAACTATTTTAACATGCATTTGAATATTTTTTTTATCTTACCATTATTTTATTTACACATTTTTTCATTTGTAATGAATTATTTATCTATATAACTCGTTTAAAATTCACAATTTTACACGAAGTTTAGTTTTTATGATTTTCATAATCTTTGCACGTAAATTATTTCGATAACATCGAGATAATTGTTTCACGTTTTATTATTTGGCACGTGATTGTTTGAACGTGTTATAAATATCAGGAGACACGGTAGAATCTCGGCGCTAAGCCAAATCTTATCTACGTAACTCGTTTTAAATTCACAGTTTTATGCGAATATGGTTTTCATGATTTTCATCGTTTTTTGTAAATTATTTTGACATATATTTAAATATTTCTTTCATGCTTCATTATTTGGACATGTCACATAAACTCGTTGAAAATTCACAATTTTGTGCAGATATAGTTCGTACATAAATCACAGAATGAATATGTAACGAAGGTCGAATGATAATTTACCTTAGTCTCGTATCTTCTCTCTTATCACTACATATTTGTTTAACACAAAACATTAAATGGCTAAAATGCATCGTGATGATCGTTCACTTATCGATTAATGATTAGTGCAGAAAATTTAAAAACAAAAACCTATATGATTCCTATCAAGTGATAAAACTCTTAGATCACAATGTGGGATAAATGGTTTTTTTCGATAAAATTATGAACGCACATTCTAACTTCGAAAGAATAATAGAGCGTGTTATAAATGCGCAATGATACAGATAGTCCCCTTATAGTGACGCACGTGACGTTGATTCAATAGGAGAAGAAACTTTTCATCAGAAGCTTGGAGAGCGTCTGCGATAACAGGTTTCACAATTTTAAATATTACTTTGCTTTTTCATTATGCTTATGCAAGTTGCATTTCCATAAACACCTCTCTCTTCCTTTTCCAATTATTTTTCTTTTTAATAACTCAAAGATCGTAATTTACGTCTGTGGTTTCGTCGATCATATCTTTAAACTTCTTTTCTTACGGTAATCCAAGCAGATTTTATTCTACTCACGACTACCGGTATTCCGCGGAGACTATTCTCTTGCGCGGTAAAATTGTTCGCACGAACAAATATACTATGAACATTCAAATTACTCGGAAAATACGTAGAATCGGTGATTCACGGCCTGCGATTTGCTATATATTTTTCCATTGCTTGGTCAGCGCGTTTTTATGAATTATACTAACACGATGCTATTATAGATATAAATTTATTACATAAATTGTCTAGTTTACAGTTATTCTTCAGCCTTTTTTCATTTAGAATCTTTTTTTTTAAATTAGAGAGTTTAAATTAGAGAATCTTTTTTAATTCGCTATCTGTACCAAGATAGACAATTTAATGATTCCAAGATAAACAAAAAACACAGAGAGGCCACAATAATTTTACTTAAATTTACCTTAAGCAACCGTTAATTTCCATCTGATTTCAGAACAGAATTTTGTTTATAATTTATGTTATACATTATATACGTTATATATATATTATATACGTTATATACATTATATACGTTATACATAAATAAAAATATATATTATACATTTTAACCTTTAAAAGGATAAAAGTGGCCACAGCACCCCAGATATAGTTTTCTTTAAAATTTTTTTCTATAAAAAACTCTGAATAATATTGCCCAGAAATGCCTAGAAATCTTAAAATAATTCATAACATTTACATTTCTTTATCTCAAAAAAGTATATAACTTACCTACGCATTTAATTTTAACATAATATATAAATATAATTATGTAAAATTTTTTAAGATGTTCTGATCGACCACCCTACTTTGAATATCTTTAAACCATCTAATTACTTTTAAAACTTTATATTTTATATAAAAGATATGTTTTATATATAATTGCATTTTTGATCTTCAAATGTTTTTTGTATTACGCGAACTCTAAACTGTAATTACTGTAAATAATTTCATCTTAAATTGTGACACGATTTATAGATTGTTTAAAGTGCAGGCCATTATGTGTGGATATATTCGTATTTACGTGGCTTGTCTTTGCGATGTACATAATTCTGGCTGTAACGATATAATGCGACATAAGTGCGCTAATGACTCGTAAAAGCACTCCTAACGATCTGTTATGTTGCTCTTGGAGTAAACATGCATAGTTCATGGATTTTTTTTTTAAATAAAAAGGAGTAAAAAGAGAAGAAAGAGAAAATAAACGCGTACGTTGTAACGCTATTCTCAGCTATTCTGTCTCGTCAATGTACTTTTTTTTTCATGTTTGTCGACAGCGAGCATCGGCGATTTTTCATCTTCGGCGATCGCGAAAGAACGGAAACTACGGCGCGCAAACGTATCGGTGTTAGTAATAATGTACGTCAGTCAGGGAAAGTATGGAAACGGACGCGACGTCGAGACCTTCGCGTCACAATTCGATTGCACGATTCGGCGCGACAAGAATCTCGCGATTAGTAATACCTGCGAGCTAGTCTAATAGCCTGCTTCTATCTCTCTGACGTCAGTCTAATGACGAGATAAATGACCGGTTGATGCTAGTTTTTTTTGCAGAAATTCATAAGAAATGCACACAGATATCAAACGGGACTCCGAGTTAACTTATTACATTAGTCGACAAAAATTCAATCTTTTTTGGCCTCAAATAAGTAAACAAAGTTGTTTCTGATGATAGAGTTTGATGCGCTGATTACAAATGTGATCACGAAAATGTCATATCATGTCAAGTTTTTGAGATCTTCTAAACTAAAGGTGTAAAAATGAGGTATTTGACTATTTTCAACAACCTACAAAATGTTTAAAGGCTCGTCTACATAGAAATTATGAACGATCGTAAAGTCTTAAGTCGTAGGAAACTGATCAATTACAGTCAAATATAAGAAGAATACTCGACTAGGATTAGTCAATTTTCTATTATATAAATAAGTTTTTATAAGAATGAAAAACTCTTAATTTAAAAAACAATATCGAAAAATAATATACAGGGCACATGAGAGTCAAATAAAAACCAAACATATGAAAAAAACAAATGAAAAGTATAATATAATATTCTATAATTGATTAAAAATCATATATATATTATATATAACATGTTTCGGTCTCACGATTGAGCCTTCTTCAGATATGCAGGAGATGTTACTTTGGTTGAGAGCAGTCGAAAAGATAGACAAAATTATACACATAGTGATGATGACCAGTGAGATGTTTTTCAGAGAAACGGAAAATACTCGCAATTATTTGTGATCTTAAAACCGTCTATGGACTTTTATGAAGACGAGTTTTAATTATTTTCAGTATCCAGACAGAGTGTTTTTCTTGTGCAATAATACAAAGTGTCATTCTTGTGAAAATACAAAGATTTCTAAATATCGAAGAGCTTGGGTTTGAGAAAAAAAAATTCATTTAAACATTACCCGGGAAAAAATGTTATATATATGAACATATTTTATATATAATTATATATAATTGTACATAAAATATGTCAATTTTATATATAATTATATATAATTTTATATAATTTTATATAATTATATATAATTATATATGAAATTTTTTTCTCAGACATTTTTTTCTCAGACATGCGTTAAAAGTTTATTTATTACGATTCTACCAAGTCTTTAAAAATCTGGAAAGCAATCTAATCGGCCTTCTACAATAAGCTATTAGTCATAAATCAGAAGTCAGACGTTCAAAATTGACAACTGTGATTGGTCAATTTTTAGCTTCTGATTTATGACTAATGGCTTATTGTAGAAGACCCACTTTTTGCATCAATGTAAGTTGACTCAAAAAAGTTGACCTAAAAAAAAGTCATAGCAATTGAATATGGAAAGGGTAAGAATAATACTTTAATGTGACATCTAGATGCCGAAAAAAAATTGTTAAACATTTTGTAAATCGTTGAAAATGCATCATTTTTTGCATGGCACTTTTAGAATATCTCAAAAGTTTGACGTCAAAATTTGATAATTTCGGAGTCACATTCGTAACAGTAAGTAAACTTCGTTTTACTTTAATTAAAGTCAAAATGGTGTCAATCAATTATTATTGCACTTTCAATTATTGTTTCCAAATGGTAAAGCCAATATACGCCACTTTATCCGCTGATCCGTATAATTAATAGACCGATTGACGTTCGTATCAAATGGAGTGGAAAAAACATTTTTAACATGTTCGCGACACTATGCTTCGAGAAGATTAGCGAAGGAGATATAATTCACGATAAACCATTATCCCACACATAAGCTTTTATAAAGTGCTGCTAATGGCGTAGCGCTTTAATGAGAATACATTTTTCATAAGTGTGATGAGTGAAATGTGATGAGAAAATGCGTTCTTATCTTACTTGAAATTTTTCCGTCATTATTATATTTACGACAATCTATTCGGCAAACTGCATACAGAATTTGTTACGCTCGAACTAATGTTTTTGTGACTGTTATAGCGATAATTGGAAAATCAATAAAGCATGTATTTATACAACGCCTTTTGGCTGCCCAGAGACCGGCACGAGTATTCGTGGATAATGAATAATAAATTTGCACGAAACCTTCGTGTAAGCAATGAGAGCGTGAATGTGAAAAATACCTGTGTAAGCCTTTCGACATAACGCTGTGCTAATATCACATTTATTGCATATAGCCGATAAAGAAACGGATCTTAAACAAGACATGATGCGCCTTTCGATTTATATTTAATCGTTATATAATAGATAGCGGAATAGAGATTAATAATAATAAAAAAGAATTCTTGATATTGATAAGAAATAAATACAATAATAGGACATGTAAGAGTCTAAATTAATGATTTTTTTTTATATGTTAAAAAAAAATATTACACGATAAAATCATTATATTCTAATCAATTACAATTAAATTACAATATGACACATGTTTGATTGGAATAGAGATTATAAATAAAAATTAAAACCAGACGCACAAGAAGAAAAGATAGTTTCATTATAAATAATTGTCATTATACAAGAAAGATCCGCATAATTAAGCAAATTTCATCTTTGAATTTCAAGAATATCTGAAAGCAAACTTTACTTATTTACATAATACACACACACACACATATATATATATATATAAATATATAAATTATTTAAAAAATAAAACAAGATGTCAAGAAAAAATAATTTTATGCTGTCTAAATTTTTTGGAGTAAAATTTCTCTGTAAAGAATGATAATTGAATCTTGAAAAAGAATGACTCAATCTTTAAATGTAAGATTTCATTCTTTAGCCTGCGAGTTTCTTAGAGAAAATTTGATTGGCGAATTTTGCTTATTTATTATGTGTATATATATATATATATATATATATATATATATATATATACATATATATATGTATTTATATATATATTATATATTATATATGTATGAAGTAAATATTTGTATTTAAATCTTTTTATTTAATAATATTGATATATTTTATATATTAATATTAAAACCGTTTGCATATTAAATAATATTAAGCTTTCAATTAAAATTCTATACAAAGACTTACCTCAAAGCAATTGTGATTGTATTATTTATTCATTATTTAATCTTAAAGCTTAATTTACTTAAAGTTCGAAGCAGTTTTCATAATTATTGAAAACGATTATTGAAAAACCATTAATATTCCAATATTTTTCTAAAAGCTAAAAATAACTTTAAATGGCACAAAAATTGATATTTATCGGATATCTTATCATAAAAGATTTGCAAGAAAAATTGTTTTATATTTTTAACACCTTATAATATTAGAAAGCTATTTCAGGTGCTTCCAGTTAGAATACTTTAAAACGGAATGACTTTAAGCATGCAATTTTTTTTTTCTGAAAGAAAAGAAAAGATGTGCACACATATATACGCAGATTTATGATCCAATGTCATAACTTTAATATTTTTGCTCAGCCAGTTACTAACTCGTGCAGAATGTTAGAGAGACGTTCTCACGCGAACGTACATCTATCAAGGATGAAAAATGTACATGCATTGCAATCGATGTCGATTCGCTCGTTCATGTAACGCTTACCCAAAGGTCAGATTGCGTGCGTTATTAGCACGCACTCGATAATTGGAGACCTTTATACGCGATCTAAATTATCGGCTTATAATCGTTTTCGATTTCCCGTAAGATACAGTCCCTCCTGCTACTGACATTTTATTAGGTCAACGCTTGACATTTACAGGAACGTCTTATTATTATATCAATCGTCTTATCAGACCCTCCCACATTTGTGTTAATTTCTGCCCGTGACACGGATGGATATTTTTATTTTGTCATTTTTCAGAATCGCCCTGGCGATACCAGTTGGGGAGGATGGTTATTCCAAGTGCAGCATGTACGACGTGAATTATACGGAAGTTCTGTTAAACGGGATCAAAGAGGCGAATCCGAGCTGGCCAACGAAAGGTTGCTCGCACGGTTGGGAGTTCAATTTTACTGACATTCCCTACGAGACTGTGGCGACTGAGGTAAAGTCCATTCTACTGTAAAAACATAGTTATAAGTGGTAGTTACAAGAATTTGATCAATCACAATCGATACTTTTCTCATATTCGACTGAAATTGGTCAATTTATTTAATTCTTACAATTACAACCATTTGCAACTAAGCTTTAAGATGGACAAAAGAAAGGAGAACGATTGGAGAACGAAAATTAATTGGAATCACCGGAGGAATGATGCTCTTCTCTCTATGAACGACGATTTGTTCATTATAAGCATTCGCAGCACTATTTAGATGTCTTAAGGTGGCTCGAGTGTAGCACGTGGGTAATGAGCGAATGGTGAGTTATGGAGTATACGTATCCAACGTAACGAGCACACTCGCCACTCGACAGCCGAAAGACAGTCGTATATACTTGGCACGCATACCGGTATGCAACCGATGTTTATGCCGCGTTGTCACGCGAACTCGCACCACGTGTACTTGCGCGACAAGGACGAGTCGAGAGTACGCAAAGAGCAATACATTTTACACTCGTGATTGCGCCGCGGAATTGAGCAACCTCCTCATGCTCGTTGAATTCCTGCGTCATCTAGAAACTGGATTGTACTGCTGAGCAGATTCGGAAGTCTTTGTCTTCCAAAAGACGTTTCCCAGTTCCACCTGCGTCGACCTTCGCATCACCTTCTTCTTAGCATGGAAATGAGCTATAATGAGAGCCATCGGCAAATCCTTATCCTTTAAGTAGTTTAAGTGTAGACAAGTATTTTAAGTTTTGCCGATCAGGAAATAAAATTGAGGATATTATATAACAAGAAGGAAAATATAAATTTTTTTTTTATTTACGATGTTCAAATATAATAATATAATATAAAATAATAATTATTATTATGTCATTATATTATTATATTATGTTATTATATATAGATAGTAATATAATAATTATTATGTTATAATTACGTTAATAATAATAAAATAATTATAAAAATAAACGTCTTCAGTTTACCGATCTCTGCTTTACAGCGTTTGTTTAATCGCGATTGACACAGACTTCACTTTCGATGAATTCACATTAGTGAATCGATATCGAAAAAATAAATTATATTCCATCTTCAATTCTCATTTTTATTACAGTTGGGATGGGTATGCGAGCACAGTGCGCTACCGACGACCGCCCAGAGCGTTTTCTTCATCGGCGCGATCTTCGGTGGCCTGATCTTCGGATGGATCGCCGACAGATATGGCAGAATACCGGCGCTGGTCGGTGCCAATGTCACCGGTTTTCTGGCGGGCGTTGCGACTGTTTTGGCTGGAAGTTTCTGGGAGTTCGCGCTGTGCCGATTCTTCGTCGGCTTCGCTTTCGACAATTGTTTCACCATGATGTACATACTGGGTACGTATGTGTTGTGGATTTCCTTCCACGTGGTCTACAATAGACAATAGCAGTAATGAATTAATGAATAGACGAAGAAACCAATCATAGTTGAATGTGAACATCAACTATAATCGATCGATATACTCTTTAATCCATTACTGTTATTACTCATTGTAGACCAATGTAGCTTTGTATTATATTCCGTTCTTCTAGAAACGAGAACTTGCATTTATATAGAATTCAATCATTTCGTAAATCCCTATTGCGTCTTTTCAATTTATCGCGCGTTAATCATGAGACTTCCTTTTCTTCCGATGTAATAATTGCTTCCTTGTTGATAATAAACTATTCCTTTTATGCGATTTCGGAAGTCGAAGAAACCGCACGCGTTGCGGCAAGATATGTACGTGACGCACAGTTAAAGGCTAAATAAAAAAAAGGGAAAAATCTTAATGTTTCGTCAAAATAATATTGCACATTTGATACTGCATAATATATTGTTGATCGTCTGGCTATATTGAGCCTCTCCTAAAATGTACTTACGTTTAAAAAAATGTTACTTTAAACTACAATTTAAAATAAATAATTAATGTGAAATAAATGCTTAATAAATGTTAAATGAACATTTAAAAAAATGTTTTTTTCGAACCATTATTTCAAATGAATAATAAATGCAAAATAAATATTTAATAAACGTTGAGTAAATGTTTAAAAAATATTTTTCCAAACCTTTATTTCAAATGAACAATTAATGTAAAATAACAAATATTAAATAAACTTTAAATTAATGTAATTTTGAAAAGGACTCGTAAAAAAAGTAAAATTAACGAGAAATAAACGTTTGGAAAACGTTTAAAAAATATTTTCTGCTGATTAAGTAATGAACTCTACAATAGACGGCATTAAATATTATTATACAATTATTTTGTACAGTTAAATTAATGGCTCTTTTAAATAATTAAAAACAAACAATCTAGAGGCTCAAGAGTGTTCGTTTTGAATTATTTAGAAGGGAATACATTAATATATAGTATATAATGTAGTCTCCAAACGATAATAATATAATATATTATACAATATCAAATATGCAATAACATTTTATCGACAAAAAATCGAGATTGCTAAATTCAACGATTTATTTTAAAGAATTATATATTAATTAAGGACTAATAAATTAATGTTTATTTGCAATATTTTATGCAATTATTTACGTAATTTCTGTTGAGACACAATGAAATCGCTTCGCCTTTAATAATAACTCTCGCCGTCTATTGAAGCTTACAATTAGATCTTTATAGCGACTGTAATTAATTCTTTGTTGCATTGCCGTCAAACAGGTTCTGTGGAATTCCAGACCGGAATCGTGATCGTGGTCAGTTTTTAAAATCAGCTTTCCTTTCCACCTTAGTTTATTATTAATTAGCTGTTAACGAGAAACGCGTTCCTTTTCATAGACAAACTTCTCACGTGCATGGTTATCCCAATTTCAAACAACGTGAAACAATGCCATGCGCTAAAAACGCATCTCCTTGTATTCATCAAACCGTTACGTCAACCTTAACCCCGTCAGTTATCGCGTTACAATCGTCGTTATTTCATCGCAATTGTAATTAAGTCGATTAAATCGTCATTAAAACATCTTCACAAGAGTTCTGGTACGCAGACTGATTTGCGGACAATTATGTGTGTATATCTTTATCCATCTTAATATGATTGCGCCGCGAAAAAGGAGATAAGATATCTCTTCTGCATATCTCGTCTCTTCTTGCACAATCATCCGCACCCGATTATTGCTGCTTAGCCTTGGCGATAGACCGGTAATCTGGCCCGCGAGTGATTGTCGGTCTGCCCGAATCGAGTCTTCGAGCGACTGTCGAGTCATGGCCGATTACGATCGCCGGATTCAGCTACCAGGTCAAGCTCGCCCGGTTTGACTCATGAAGTCACGGTTATTGCACTCATCGTGGCGAGTTTTGCTAGTTCCGTTTCGCCGATCTCGTCGGTGGAAGCGTGGCTAATGTCAGAAACACGTACCGTAAAATGCTATTTCCCGTAAAAGAGGTATAAATTGACAAGTCGATTACATCTCATTGATTTGTCTTTCGTGAAATTATTCGTTACGAGGAATCTGATCAATTTGCTTTGAAGGACGAAGGAGATTGTAAAATCGCTCAATTCGTATTTCCATCGAATTCCTCGCGGAATTTCTGCAAGCTATTATTACAGAAATCATAAAATCATAAAATTATCATTTAACACAAGTCTGCTCGCGTTGCCTGAAATTCAAAATTTTTGTAATTAAAACGAGATAAATACACATTCGAATGTTGAAGAGAGAGAGAGAGAGAGAGAGAGAGAGAGAGAGAGAGAAAGCGAAGATTCTGAATGCAAAACGTGCAAGCAATGTAAACAAACCTGTTAACTAATTTAATAACATTTTTAAGTGGAACACAGAAATCATAACAATATCATAAGGACATTGTTATTATTTTATTTATCAATTATAAATTTATTTTTAATTGGCTTTTTACACGTCATTACCTCAGCTTTAAATCTTAAGGCGTAAAAAACTGATCAATCATAGTCGATTATTCTTCTCACATTCGACTGTGATTGGTCAATTTTCTTACGGCTTAAAACTGAGGTAATGAATTAGAATAGAAAGCAAATGATGACATCTTATGATATCATTACTTAATTATGTTAATTCCGTGTTCTATCTTTCAAGGAATATAATTTTTATATAATTTTTATTTTTAACATCATAAACAGTTAAATTTTTTGTAACAAAAAAATCATTATTTTGACTTTCAAGGCGTCAAAATAAAATCATTTTGATTTTCTCTTGACTTGGTGTTTCTTGAGCTGGGTTTGTTTTGTTCATAATGAGCTTTGTTCGTAATAAAAGAGCTACTCAAATGCTGATATGTAAAAATTATTCACGGAACGTGCAATTGACACATTTTGAAATCAATTTATACTGAATCTCATAGCCTTGCAACGTCGTTGAGTACACATAGGACGGTTCACTGATAATTTTACGCTTCACAGATGGATGGTAGCATGAAGGTAGTACATTAAAAAAATGATTACTTGTCGATCTAGTTAATGTACGTGTAAGTCGGCAGTAATGAACTACCCTTCTAACAAACAACAGGAAACATTTTGTAATTTATTTGAGGATTCGAGCTGTTACGATAACGATATGGAAACATATTTGACTGAAGAGTTTGCTTTAAATATTAGACTTTCTTGCGCTAACAAACAAGAATTATCTAAATTACAAGAGAGGAAAAGAGGTTTCTCGATGCACTCCTCGGTTTTCATCCCAAATTGTTTGCGCAAGGTCAAGGCAAAGGATATCATTGGTGATGACGTAATAATTGACTCATAAATCTATTCCAAGACTTTAAACCGACTGTCTACAAGAAAGCGTTCAAGATAACTTTTGTTAGAAAATAAATTCTTACATACAAACGTCATTAATATACAGTGATTTAATGCAGATTGTATCAACGTAACATACATCATACTTTTGTTATAATTTCCTTATCACGTAGTCAATATTCCGAAATACAATAAATATAAATATAAATATAAATACAATAACAAACGACGTTGATCGGAACATTTTCAATGTTAAGACACATTCAAAAATTTAATACTCTATTACATAAGTTATCGGATTTCAGATCAAAAATACAATATTACATAAGTTATCTAGTAAAATTAAAAATGTTGAAATACATATCAGATGTTTCTATGTTCCATCTTATTTTCAAAAAATATATGTGATCCATTAAAATTTATAATGTAGAAATCAATGTGATTGACAAACTAATGGTAATCTCATTTTTCTTCTTTAAAAAACTCTTGGTGAATAAAATAGTTTTTCAAAGAGGAAAAATTGAGTGATTTCTACATTATAAATTCAATGAACCCATATTCCATAATCCAATGCATACATATTTTTTGTTGAAAATAAAATGGAATACAGGAACCTCCAATATGTATCATTTTTAATTTTACTAGATAATTTATGTAATATTGTATATTTTTGATCTGAGAATCCCATTACTTATGTAATATATAACTTATGTAATATTATAATTTTTTAAATCTTAATATTGAGAATTACTCAATCGGCGTTGGAACGTTTGTTATTGTATTTCTTTATATTTATTTTGGAATATTAAATGTTCTTAATTTATTTTTAACTGATTTCTAAGTAAGCCATATTATTAATTTATCTTCTAAATATCTTTTTTTTTCAGTATTGGAATACGTGGGACCGAAATGGCGCACTTTCGTGGCGAACATGTCGATAGCTCTCTTTTTCACGTTCGCCGCCTGTATCTTACCTTGGATCGCGTATTTCCTAGCCGATTGGAGGATGACTTGCATCGCAATATCTGTTCCTCTGGCTCTGGCAATAGCGGCACCCTGGTTGGTACCGGAGAGCGCGAGATGGCTTGTCAGTCAAAACCAAGTGGAGAAGGCCATTAGAATCCTGGGTAAATTTGAACGCATCAACGGCACGAAAGTACCCGAGAATGTCTATCAACAGTTCCGCGTAAGGATCGTTGATTTTTCTCTTGTATTTTAAAGAAAAAAAAAATGGTATCACGATAAAAATCACAAGAAAAATTTACGTTAAATTATAATGACTGTTTGTTGATGTAACAGGAAACCTGTGCCAGGGTATGTAAAGAGCAAGAAGCGGATAAGACTTATTCTGTGGTGGATCTATTTAAAAGTCCACGTTTGCGAAATATTACGATTCTTCTTATCATTATCTGGTGAGTTATTTACATAATAAAAATATTTCTTCAATTTTAATAGATTCTAAAACTGATAAATTGGAAAAACGTTTAATAAATAGCGTTTAACAGACATTTCAGTATTATATAGCTTGTAAAAGAAGATGTATCTAATGTCGAATTTTGATATATTTTATAAAGGCTAATCATTATTCAATAATTATAAAGAATGGTAAAGTTGTTCTTTATCTATATATATCGATTATCTATATATATATATATATATATGTATCCCATAATACAGGATGGCGATATCGCTGGTATTTGATGGTCACGTAAGAAACGTGAATAATCTCGGGCTTGACGTCTTTGTAACATTTACCATCGCGGCATTTACCGAACTACCCGCCGACACATTCCTTACTCTCGTTCTCGATCGATGGGGTAGACGGTGGTTGGCTTGTGGTACCATGGTAATTTCCGGAATTTTCAGCATTTGGGCAAGCGCGGTTTCAAACAGTGAGTGCTGTTGAATTACTTTTCTTTTTATCTAGTAAACTAGAATCCTGTCCGAGGCAGATAATGTTCCAAATAATACACTTACGTTTAAAATACGTTTAGTAACGTTAGAAATAAAGTAATAAACATATAAACTGAAAAAGTTTAAAACTTACGTTTTTAATCTATTTAATAAAAGGATTTGTTAAATAATTTAAAAGCTGTTGTAAGATATTTGTAATGTATACTAAATGATTTTAGCTAAAATACAGTTTTTATACGAAACATTTTGACGATTTGATAAATGTATATTTAATAACGTCTATTTAATACAGTATAAAAACATTTCGGTTAAATGTTTTTTTAATGTAAATTGTTTGCTTGGGGATTTTTTAAAAAACCAATTCATGAAATAAAATTGTAGACATTTTTGGAAATTAAAAAGATTAAAATTACAGACTGTGGGGAATTACAACTAATACATATAGTCTTCATCAAGATCGTTATGCAATTTATATGCAGTTTTCCTTCCGGATTTCCATTTCAGATATTTATTCGGCCACACTGGCGATCGTTGGTAGATTTTGGGTCAACATCTCGTATAACATTGGTCTTCAGTATGCAGCCGAAGTGTTGCCGACTGTTGTGAGAGCTCAAGGGGTTGCCTTGATCCACATAATGGGATACGTCGCGAGCATACTTGCGCCTTTTGTCGTTTACCTGGATACTGTTTCATCCATTCTACCACTGTTGGTTCTGGGCGTCATAGGCGTTCTGGGCGGTCTTCTGACACTCCTGTTACCGGAGACACTTGATAAAGATCTACCACAAACCTTGCAAGATGGCGAAGATTTCGGAAAAGATCAGAAGATATGGGATATGCCGTGTCTCTCGAAGTATGTGTGGAAGATGATTCTTTCGCATTATTTTGCAAAACTTTTACGATACCCGATGCATTCTTTTTTCAACAAAATAATCACGTCTTTTTTGTTCAGATTTTCACTCTTTTTAAAGTAAAATTTTTACTTTTTTGGAATAAGATTCCGGAAGGAAGTTTTTGGGATGTAATCTCAAAGATGGAACCTCATTCCAAAAAAGAGATTGAGATTTCACTCCTTCGAAGTAAATCTCATTCCAAAAGAATAAACTCATTTTAAAAAGAATGAATTGGCCACTCTTGAATATAGCGGTCGTATTTTCACTCTTTTTTTCAGGCTAAATTTTCAGTTTCTTCGAGTGAGATTTCACTCCATGAGATTTAGAGAGTATATTATCCTTCAAAAAATTCTTCTTTCCTAATTCTTTTTAAACGTCTGTTTCAAATTGAATAAATTCCCTTTATAATTTCACTTTTCTGTCTAATGGAATTCTTTTTAGCAGAGAGTAACATATTGTTTCTTGAGAAGAAGTCACATTTATATATTTTCTTTTTTAGAAAAAAACCTGTAGACGTGGAAGTGCCGACGGTAGCTGTCTTCCGGACGTTCGAACGCAGCAGTCTGCGAAGTTCAATGAGAGCATCTATTCGCGGAGAGACCCTGAGGAGCAGCATGATACAAAGATCGAGCATAAGATCGCGGAAGAGCGTGAATACGTCTACGGAAGCACAAAGATCGAGCATAAGATCGCGGAAGAGCGTGAATGTAGCCACGGAAGCGGAGAGCAAGTGAATATTCTGAGAGACGCGGCCCTGATTTTCGACATGCTGACGCATTTCCTCTCTCTCCCTCCTCTCTCCCCTTCCTCTCTCTCTTTTTCTCTCTACGATTGTTCTTTCCTTCGGAAATATGTGATACTGGAGCTGTCAAAATCAAATAATGCATACGTCTGTATCATCAATGACAGTTTTAGATTGAAGAAAAGACAAAATGAAGCATCGCTCGCTCTATTAAATTTACTCAATTAAAGGAGGAGAGGATTGTTGCAATTAATTTTAAGTATTGATAGTAGAGAAGTAGAAACGTCAATTAGAACACTGTTAGATATCAAAGAAGATAATCTAATCCTCGAACAACATTTTAACTTCTATATATATATATATATATATGTCAAAGTGTAAATCAATCCATTTTTGTGATTAGTTTCAAAGTAAACGTCATCTCTATCAACATATTTAGTAATAAACTAAATTTAAGTATCAAATTTAATATGTTTTCTTGAATTAAATTATTTTCATCAAATTAATGATATATTTGATAGGAGCAATGGTGGACCTATAGAAATAAATTGGAATTTAAATTCAGTATAATTTGACATTACAAATTTAACTGTGAATTTAATTGGATTAGATTAGTTTCAACTCTAATTGGCTATTCTATTTCTCTGAAAACTACCGAACCCTTTTGATTTTTTTTATTATATTCTGAACCTTGTGTGTTTGAAATCTGACTTGGATTTCAAGTAAATTGATAAGCACTTTTACACGCAGTCATGTAATCTTAACGCAAGGCTACGTCGTATTCCTTTTTATTACGATTCGTACTTACGTATATTTTTACCACACTTGTATTTAATAGGAAGAAGAAAACCGATGTTGTATGAGTTTAGAAACGCGTGAAGTTTCGAAACTCCTGTTTTGTTCCTTACGAAATATGCATTCTTCGAGGAAAAAAGGAAAAAGAGAAACTATATATAAATATTTTCAGATGTTCCGATTCCGCAGGTGGGAATCATATTGAGAAATAGATGAGAAATAGATAGAAGATAAATATGTACTCGAGACAATGCGAGAACTGCATTTTACATAAATTGATCGCGTCGCTGCAGCTGCGACTCGTCACTGTTGCTCACATACACGTATGTAATACAATGTACATAACAGATGCGAATCAAATTTTTGAGTTATCTCAAATGACGCGACTGGCTGCGCGTTGAATGCGAATGAAGTTCGCGCGTCCTGAATAGAAAATTTTCGAATGAAACAGCTTTATTGTGATAACACGCGTATCAGCAATGTCTTCCCGTCGTCAAGAACATTCGCTTAGAAATATTTTCTGTCGAAATTCAGATCTCGAGATTTGTGTACATAAGTAGCATTTTATAATGTAAATAAGGGTAAATTAATTTGTATCTCCCATCGATCTGTGTTAATAAACGTAAACCAATATTCAATCGGATGGATAATTACCGCTATTGGTCGCCTTCGATTAAAAGGCGCTAGTACTGTTTTGACAAAGGTGTGATAATGAATGGTAACAATTATTGACAGCTTCTCGATTGCAAACGAGAGAACTATGTTAGTTTAAATTATTTATGCATTGACTATTATCATCGACTCGACAAATTTACGATAATATCGAGCACGACGAAATGTCTAATACAGACAAATGAGATCATTAATAAGCCGTATACATAATTTAAGGCTTATCACTGCATTGCGGTCGACAATTCGTCATTGCCCGTGGAATTTCAGGACCTGTTCAACGAAATTGCGATTCATCATATTCTAACGCGAAGGCTTAGAATCCGGAAAACATGCGACCTTCCTTCCTATCTCGATTTCGCCACATTAAGATCAAAGAACGATTGCACGATCGATATAATGAACAGTCATTAACATTATGCATTCGTGATAACGTGAATTGCTAATATACGGCGATATTATTCGAGAGTTTTTAGGATAACTCATATTATCAGTTTAGCCGCAAAAAAAAATGAAAGAAATTACATATATTCAATCCGAGAAAATAAATACTTATTTTTTTAATTCAAGCTTTATTAAATTAAATGAAAATTAAATGAAAATTTAGATAAAGACAATCTTTCCATCTAAAGACTATTCAGTTTTTATTTCTCTCTTCATATGTACGATATTAATACGATATGAATTTTTTTCCTAAAGTCGTGTTGTACATCATAACAATAAATTATAAGGCTAGTGATACTAAATTTCCTTACGCACAACAGTAATTTTTATCTTTTTTTATAATTACTCCTTAAAATTAATTTATTAATTAATTTTATAATTAATTAATTAATTAATTAATCTATATTATTGATATTATTAATTATGTAATATTATTATAATATTATTATATATAACATTGATATTATTATTAGTATATTATTAATAATTAATTATTCTATATTAAGAGATCCGTTCGCGTTACTTGAAATCTCTCAAACTTTTTAAACTTTTAAGGTGAGATAGATATGTATTTGGACATTGAAAAGAGAGAAAGCGAAGATACTGAGTGCAAAAAGTGCAAGCAACACAAACAAACCTATTGATAATAATAATTATTACTCCATATTAATGATAAAAAGAGAGACGTTTTATAGTCAAAAATAAGTAAAATATACTTCTTCCATTTTGCAAATTCGTGAAAAGAATTAAAATTCCGTCAAATTTGTCGCAGTATTTAACTAGAATAGCGGTCAAGGTTTTATGCTTAAGTAACAGGACGCTTATCGACCTCCGCGCGTGGTTTATTTCTGGCTTGCAAGTTTGGCTCGTTCAAAATGTGGGCACCAACAGCACGCCAGATATTGTTGTGAATTCATAGATAACGGTACGAGAATTGCGTGAATGTCGACAACCGGTTTGTGCGAGTGACATCTAAGCCAAATTCTATGTGCAAGACATACGTATGAATGGAAGAAATCAGATAAATCAGATTAATAAACATTAGTGGTAAATATTTTAACGATACAATAAAAAAATTGTCTGCCTGTTTCATATTCATCGTGAAATTATTCGAAATAGAATAAGTATTAATTATTACATTGTCATTTATTCATAATTCCGTGTGACATTTATTTCTATAATATATTGTAATTTAACGTCGCTATATAAAAAAGTTGCAATGTAAGCAACAATGGAAGATTTATCGGTAAGTCAATGAAAATACAGAAATAACAAAAGATACACCGATTCAGTAGCTCCTTCAACAATTTTTTATTTCTTCTCTTTCTTTTAAAATCCACGTTAGTTAATTTAATTAAATAAAGAATTTTAATTTAGTTAAATAATAATTTTGCTAACACAAGTTTATCTGTTTTTATTTATTGCAAAAGAATATAATAAAGAATTTTTGTATTTCTATCATATCTCTTAAAATTCCTAAGTAGTCATATTGAATCGTGATTTCTCGTCAAAGCGAGAAATGACACGTTAACTTCTATTACGTATCATTTTTATAAATAACGACAATTTAGATAAAATAAAATGACAAGATTGCTTTAAAATATTTGTAAAAATGGAAAACTATGCTTATCTTTCCTGACAGTCAGTAAATATTCATAAAAAGTGATAAAAGGCCTGTGTAAATGAAAATAAGTTATGCATTGAATAAAAGCATTTAATGTGCCTTTTATCACTTTTTATAAATATTTACTGACTGTCAGGAAAGATAAGCATAGTTTTCGTCCATTTTTATAAATATTTTAAAGCATTCTTGTCATTTTGTTTTATCTAAATTGTCTTTATTTATAAATGGCACATAATAAAAATTAATGTGTCATTTCTCGCTTCTGATGTTACAATTCAATATGGTTGTGCTATTCAGGATCCTTAATTCCTTCAATTAGGGAAAAGTTATTCCTTTGTAATATACACTTTATGTGTTTATGTTTTGTTTGGAATGTCAAGTGTTGAATTATTTTTCTCAACAAAACGTGAATTTGAAAACTAATTCTTCTTTTTAAAGAATCACTTTCCAAGAACATTAGCTTCGAGCTCTAGAAAATACAGATTCGTCACTGAGCAAATTTTGATCGCTGTCGTGGGTGGAACTTTCATTCGCGTGTATATTGCCAAGGCTGTATCGATTTTTCTCCTCAGTGCCCGAATAGCAAATTTACATACAATTTCACCCCAGGGAGAACGCAAGTTTTCTATGTATACATTGACGAGTGTGTTGAACGAATCCTGTTACGAATGAATCTTTTATGCCGCGCCGTTAACAAGAAAAAAGTTCAAATTTGTTGTGCGAGACGTGTAATGAAACGTTACATTTGTAGGAAATTATATTATATATATATATATATACATACGTCAAAACCATGAAATCAGAATGGTCGATCGAATATTAATAATCAACTTCATGGAGAGTATTTAACATGATGTACATCGCATTTAACGCACGTATTTGTAAATATAGTCGTGACGACACTTTATTTAAAAAAAACGTTTGTTTTGATAAAATATAATTAGCTAACGATCATATAATTGCAGCCACAAAATTATTTTGCAACAAATCTTTTGCAACAGGATAAATTTTCATTCCTTGCACATCTTCATATTCAGATAACGTTTTTCAGCGAAATGTTTTCCAACGAGATTCTTTCTTACGCAAAATTCAAGATAACGTGATTCCTTCGTATTCAGATGTGGAATACTGGATCATGAATCGATCAAGAATCGACATCTACATCAAGGACTGGATTTTTAATCCAACTCTGGCAAATATCTGGAAAAAATGAAGAAAAGAATGTTTTGGACTCTTCTCTTCGAATTTCGAAAATGTCTTTTCTTCAAAATCTTAACTAACGATGAAATTTGAAAAGCATGGGAATTTATTTAATGTCCATTTCTACCAATGTATATTAACTTTGATCTTAGCTTAATCCTCAGTACCCACAAAAAGTGTTAGCGTAATCCCATCCTCCCCTCTACCTCTTCGATTTTCATAGACATTCGAACATGCTTTGAGCAATGAGACTGGAGAGGAAAAAACTTATGTATCATCTCTACAATTTTCTTGCTTGGCGACCTTCTAAAGCACCATTAGCTATGTACATAGTTGTACGATGTAAAGTGCCGGGATTATCTTAACCTCTTGTATGACGTCAAAAAATCCGGACTTACTGCAAAGTTGAAATGTAAGTAGAAATGATTAATTGAATTATTTATGATTTTTAATCATAAGTACACATCATAAAAAATGATTTAAGTCAATTTTATTGTGTTCTTAATATCAGAAAAAGACTGACTTCATGCGCTTCGTGCATTGGTGCCAAATAGAGCATTTTGGACAAAGTGAGTTTTCTTTAATAGAAAACTATAAATATCTTTTAAATCATTCATGTTTTTGTATTTTTCGTCAGAAATCACAAGATTTTCAAGTGAAAGAGGCAAAAGAAATAAAATAAAAATGAAGTAATAAATGAAGAAGAAGAATAAAAAAATATAATAAAAATCACTCATTTTCACTTTGCAAAAAAATATCGTTCTTATAACAAATCGCAAAAATACTTTTAGTTTCTTAAAGTTCAACTCATTAGCTGTCACTAATAAAATCTTTTTTCATTTATTTTTGACAAAAGATGAGGTTTTGAAAAAAATTCGTTTTTTTCACATTTTTTTCCGATGCCTTTTCACTTGCAAAATATCTTTTGTGCTATGACATTTTAGACTTTTTAACTTAAAAATTCTTTTTTTTTTAGTCTTCAAACGATTAAAAAAAAAGATTAAAAAAAATTAGTTAAAATCGATGCACTACAATCTGAGATACAAGCAAAAGAAAACGCTGGAATACTCAGATGTGAGTAGATAGGGGCTTTTTCGAAATATACTGAAGGTTAATACTTACTTTTTATAATATTTTTTAGGCTTTCAGGGATGTTTTCTACTGAAAAAAAATCACGTTTCAAAGTTACATAACAAAAATCATATAATTAAGACAAGTAAATCGCATAACGTTATTCCAAATCAGTATACATGTTTTGTATGATTTTTTAAATCACGTAATTTGAAAAAATGATTGACACATGATGAAATATTAAACTGAGATTAAGTTAATTTACATTGGTATAGAAATGGACATAATTCGCGCGTCTATCTCTTCTTATC
>Ga0157363_1000955_pt1 | contig 23120 bp, 33 predicted proteins | sample AttsexASBM1_FD_111477 | JGI IMG/M metagenome (GOLD analysis project Ga0157363, IMG submission 111477) | Fungus gardens microbial communities from leaf cutter ant in Ribeirão Preto, State of São Paulo, Brazil - Atta sexdens ASBM1 | ecosystem: Host-associated > Fungi > Mycelium > Unclassified ... | reverse complement strand
CGCTATTGAAACCGTTGCTCCCGATGGCTACTCTGGAGCAATTAGAATGCTGGTCGGTGCAAATTTCTCAGGCACAGTGCTGGGCGTACGGGTAACAGAGCACCACGAAACCCCGGGCTTAGGTGATAAAATTGAATTACGTATCTCCGATTGGATTACCCATTTTGCCGGCGTCAGTATTCACGGTCCCGAAGATAGCCATTTCGCGGTTAAGAAAGATGGCGGTGACTTCGATCAATTCACCGGCGCAACCATCACCCCTCGTGCGGTCGTCAACGAAACCAAACGAACTACGCTCCTGATAGCCCAATTAGGGGAAAAAATTAATACGCTACCTAAATGTGGGGATAAAACACCATGAGTGAAGCGAAAGAACTGCTGATTGGTGGGTTATGGAAAAATAACTCATCTCTTGTACAGCTATTAGGTCTCTGCCCGCTACTGGCCGTGACCTCGACGGCAACCAATGCCTTAGGACTGGGCTTAGCGACCACCTTGGTCCTTACGCTAACCAATAGCGCGATCTCGTTATCCCGTCGTTGGATGCCCTCCGAAATTCGTATTCCAATTTATGTCATGATCATTGCGTCGGTAGTGAGTTGCGTACAACAGTTAATTAATGCCTATGCCCATGGGCTGTACCAGTCTCTCGGCATCTTTATCCCTCTGATTGTTACCAACTGTATCGTGGTAGGCCGTGCAGAGGCCGTTGCCTCTCGTTCTAATGTCGGCCTCTCTGCTCTCGACGGTTTCGCTATAGGCATGGGGGCAACCTGTGCGATGGTGACCTTAGGGTCGATTCGCGAAATCATCGGCAACGGCACGATCTTTAACGGTGCAGACCAGCTACTCGGGCCTTGGGCGAAAGTGTTACGGGTCGAGGTCTTCCATTTCGATTCGCCAATGTTATTAGCAATGTTACCACCGGGTGCCTTCATCGGCTTAGGGATGTTGCTCGCGGCGAAGTATCTGATTGATCAACGCACTAAACAAGCCAGTGCACGTAAAGCTTCGCAGCAGGCACAAGTGGCAGAGAACAACTCGGTAGGACATGCAGGGTGAATAAGCTTAAACGTCGGGAAATCTTGACGCGTCTTCGCGATAACGACCCACACCCGACGACAGAGCTGGTGTTTCGCTCTCCTTTCGAGTTGCTAATCGCAGTGTTACTTTCCGCTCAAGCCACCGATGTCAGCGTCAATAAGGCGACCGTGGGGCTTTTTGCCCAAGCCCCCGCCCCACAAGCCATGTTGGCACTAGGGGTTGAAGGGGTTAAACAGCATATTAAAACGATAGGATTATTTAATACGAAAGCGATTAACGTCATTAAAACCTGTCAAATCTTGGTCGAACAGCATCAGGGTGTGGTGCCTGAAAACCGAGAAGCCTTAGAGGCACTCCCTGGGGTTGGACGTAAAACGGCTAACGTTGTCTTAAATACCGCCTTCGGCTGGCCAACGATTGCCGTTGACACCCATATCTTCCGCGTGGCAAATCGCACAAACTTCGCCCCCGGGAAGAACGTTGACCTGGTTGAGCAACACCTTTTAAAAGTGGTGCCTGCTGAGTTCAAAGTCGATTGCCACCATTGGTTTATCTTGCATGGCCGATATACCTGTATCGCGCGCAAACCTCGCTGTGGCGCCTGCCTAATTGAAGATCTCTGTGAATACCGTGAAAAAACTGAGTAAAATATTTTCTGCTAGTTAATTTATTTAGAGAATATTTACTACCGCGTGTAAGCTTTATCACATTTATTATCACTATCAGATTACTATTTAACCATATAAGAAAAATTTCTTGCTCTGTCTTTAATAATCGGACACATTACCGACTTATCAATTTTATTACATGAAAAATCTTCGTGGTTTATCCCGCGTATCACAGCAATTCCTAGCGTTATTTTAGGATTGGCAACACCGAGGTTTATGTGTCTACTGCAAACAAACAACATCATAATAATGAACAGGTGAGTTTGAATGTTTTCAAACAACCTAAAGCTTTCTATCTAATCTTTTCGATCGAACTCTGGGAACGTTTCGGATTCTATGGCTTACAAGCCATCATGGCAGTTTACCTGGTCAAACAACTGGGAATGACGGAAGCCGATTCAATCACTCTATTCTCTTCTTTCAGTGCACTCGTTTATGGCATGGTCGCGATTGGCGGTTGGTTGGGCGATAAAGTCCTAGGGACTAAGCGCGTGTTAATGCTAGGCGTGATTGTCCTAGCCTTAGGGTATAGCCTGATTGCTTTCTCCGGCCATCAAATAGCCTTGGTCTATATCGGGATGGCGACAATTGCCGTGGGGAGCGGGTTATTTAAAGCGAATCCCTCTTCGCTTCTTTCTACCTGCTATGCGAAAGATGACCCCCGTATCGACGGCGCCTTCACCATGTTTTATATGTCGATCAATATCGGTTCTCTGGTATCGATGATGTTGACCCCGGTACTGGCCGCTCATTATGGCTGGAGTGCGGCATTCTCGCTGTCAGTGGTCGGCTTGGTTATCACCTTACTTAACTTTATCTTCTGCCAAGGTGTGGTGAAGAATTACGGTTCAAAACCGGATTTCGCCCCGTTGCAATGGCGCAAGCTATTAATGACCCTTATCGGTGTCGTTGTCCTGATCGCATTGGCAACCGGGTTATTGCATCACCAAGATATCGCCCGCATGGCGCTGGGTGTCATCGCTGTCGGTATTGTATTGGTCTTTTTAAAAGAAACCCTGAAATTAAAAGGGGCTGAACGTCGTAAGATGATCGTTGCTTTCATTATGATGCTTGAAGCGATTGTCTTTTTTGTTCTGTACATGCAAATGCCGACATCATTAAACTTTTTTGCCATCCATAACGTTGAGCATCAAATCTTAGGCTTTAGCTTCCAACCCGAACAATTCCAAGCGTTAAATCCATTCTGGATTATGCTGGCCAGCCCGCTGTTAGCCGTAATTTATAATAAGTTAGGTGACCGCCTGCCGATGCCTTATAAGTTTTCCATCGGGATGTTCTTATGCTCCGCAGCATTCTTAGTACTGCCTATCGGCGCGAAAATGGCTTCCCAGCAAGGCATTGTTTCCGTTAACTGGCTGATCTTAAGCTATGCCCTACAGAGTATTGGTGAACTTATGATTTCAGGCTTAGGCTTGGCAATGGTCGCGCAGCTTGTACCACAACGCCTAATGGGCTTTATTATGGGCTCTTGGTTCTTAACCACTGCAGGGGCCGCTATGATTGCGGGTAAAGTCGCAAACCGTATGGCTGTTCCTGAAAATGTCGTTGACCCACTGCAGTCATTGCATGTGTACAGCAATGTCTTTATGCAAATAGGTCAGGTTACCTTAGGGATTGCTGTAGTGATGCTACTGGTTTCTCCCTTACTGCAACGCATGACACGTAACGTCAACGCTTAAAAAACAAACCCGTCCAAGGACGGGTTTTTCTTCTCTAACGCGATATGGCTCGCTTGACGATACTGGGTATTTTTTTCTATTCAAGCACCGCCACCACTGCCATGATAGCAATATATCCGATGGCGGCGGCATCCAAGGCTGCAAAGATTCCTGCCCACCCTGTCATACCAAAAATCGAGTGGCCACAGCCATCATCCCCAATCCCAGTTTCGCAAAACTATCGCTCACTAAATAGACAAAAGTCTCTTTGATATCATCGGCCGCGCTAATGGCTTTTTTGGATACGAACCCCACCGCGGCAACGCCTATCAGTGATTGAGGACCAAATACCCTAAATCCAAGGAAGAATGATAAGGTGAGGTACACCCACTCTTCCATCGCGCATTGGTAGATACCCAAAGTGATGATGACGAACACCAGCGCGATACAAGCGACTAGGGCTCTTCGTCCGCGTGCCAGATCGGAAAGGAATCCCCAAAGAAGCCTACCGAATAAGGCGCCGGCCTCAAATAAGGTAAAGCTTTGTATCGCGACTTCCTTGGAGAGTTTAAGTTTATTTTACGCGTAAACTGTAGACTACTGGTCGATACCAATCCGCACCCCATACAGAAAGATATTGGCAAAACAAAGAAGCCAAATCACTTTATTTTAAGGACATAGGTAACGAACATTTGCCACTTGGTTAAGGTTTCGTCTTGGGCTTCTTCATCCTCTTCGCTCTTAGGCTCATCGAAAAGCGCTTCAGTATTCCCCAGACCGAAGGCCTCCGGTGAGTCATTGCCAAAACGTAACGCGATAAAGCCGACCACTAGCGCAATGATTGAGAGGAAGTCAAACATCCCGATAATGGGGTTTTATCAATGGAAATAACGAGCTAGGACTCGTTTAGTCAAGTACGCAGAGTGTTGCCGCAATGTGACTCAATCATAAGCTAGTATGAACGAGTTATATCGCGGCAATTTTTTGCCTCATACCTGCCCCATTAAAGTTACAGCGTAACTTCATCGCCATCACCTCTCGGCAATTCCTTCACCATAAATGTTACCACTCCTAACACTCTGACATCATCAAGAGCGTCACCGTCGATAATGCCATCGTTAGTCTTAAACTTCCCATACCCCGCTTCGGCAAACATCAGCTTACCGTTTACGTCTAGTAGCACAGTTCTGCCCTTCGTCACCCTATAGCCCGGCTCGGCCGCCGCCCATCCTTCATCGGTCGTAATAACGATGGAAGATTGATTAATGTGCATGAGTGAATTAGGAGTAAGTCGTGCTTCAACGTAATCTAGTGCGGGGGATGGGAAAGCCATGGCTACCTCTTATTGATCAGCGTATTCACTTTCGTCTGGAATAAGTATAGCTAATTCTTTAAGGGCTGATTGCTTATCTTCATCTGAGAGTGATGGGTCGGATAGCGTAATAAGCGCCTTTCTCTGAATGGACATCAACTGAAGAATTGCCTCTTGATGCAACGCTGCAGCAACACCTGATGTATCAGGACTTAAAACCCCTTCAACTACGCTGCCATCCTCTAGCTCTCTATTGCCTGTAACGTAAACACTATCTTTGAAGTGAGTCTGAATACTTTGCACAATAAATCCAATACCCGATGGGGTATTATCTATCCTATCCCATGAAACTCCTCTGATGGTGGCCATTTATGATAATGGGTCTGAAATTCTATTTATGTTAGTTTTTATTCGTACATCAGAGTTAGTTATCCATCCAGAAGGTGCAACACCATTACCACCAGAGTTGAATGTAAAATCTCTAATTGCAGAATAAGCGGAGACTCGGAGGGTGGCATAGGTATCCACGGCATCAACCTGATTCATAAACAAAGATACAAACATATCTGTGCCGGAAGAATTCGGATACCCCTTTAGGATAGATTTAAACTCCCTTGACCAATGCGAAGACCCTGATGTTGATGAATTATTAGTAGCAATAACTCCATTGAAGGTATTTGAAGCATTTAGTGCAGCGTAATCTGATGCATTTGCTTTTGAATTTAAGCTGTTAACGAGAGATATCCAAGAAGGTCCTGAATACTGACTTCCATCTGGCATATTAACTGTCACGCTACCATTTACAGTTAAAATCTGCTGCCAGTTTGCTTTGTCGTAGTTCAATCCACGGATTGCCTGCGCTGTTCTAGCGCCTAACTCAGCTGTAATAGCAGTGTATGCACCGCGGTCTATTAATGAGAATGACTGCCCTGATACGTTACTCCCCTGATAATTAGCGGTGAGAGTGATCGATGTATCGCTGTTAATTGCACCGACAACAAAGGTGTAAGGTACATTGCCGATATAGGTTACAAGCGCCCCGCCCACCTGTGCTTCAGTGGTGAATTTAGTTCCTGAGCCAGTGACTGTAAGTGAGTTTGCGTTAAGCGAGATTGTGCCAGTTGCTGCCTTTTTTGGCTCCTGAAATTAGGTAATAAAAAACCCGCCGAAGCGGGTTGTTTGTTAATTCTTGATTGTTTATTTTCTGGGTATCTAAATTTAACTGATAGTTTTATATCCTTTTTAGGGTTGCCCTTTTGGAACCTCCAGTTATCCATCTGATTTTTTATCCCCCTCACGAAGAACCCTTTAGGTTCTTCATTAATTACGCGGATTTTATCAACATAACCGCTTTCATCAATGTTATAAATTATATCAACATTCCCTGACTTATGAAGCTGACAAGCCCTTTCAGAATAGGTTATTTTATTATCAGCAAAAGCAAAGCTTGACAACAGTGGGAGAATAAAAACAATAATAAATCTCATTATTAATTGCCAGATTTTTTTATATATTAAATGTTATCATTAAAATTTAGATTATTGAATATATTTATCTAATCATAAAGAGAGCAACCTATATAAGCTGGCATATAATTTGTTCCATTAGAAGTAACCAATGTACCGCCAGATGGAACAGAAGCTAACGTTGACTTAATCTTGGTGGTATTACTGGATGAATCGTAAAAGCAGCTTGTTGCATAAGACTCGCCTGCTATACCACCTCCCCCTGACGCCCCACCGGTTCTATATGTCACTTGACCGGTTCTTTCCGGTATGATTGCAACCTTTCCTTGAACACTCTCATTAAGGTAATCAACCTTTCCTGCTGTTCCAGATGCCCCTGTTTTAGTTAACCCTTTCAGAGTGACGGTTTCATTCTTCAGAATACATCTGCCTTTGGCATCCCAGAAAGCAATGCCCCACTTAGGTGGGGTTTGAAATGCCAGCCCGAAACAATAAATTCTGGCATTAAAACTATAAGATGTGTTTGTCGGTAACCCTGAAACTATATACCTCTGACCACTGGATGAATTTATTTCCTGATAAGCATAAGCCTGTTGATTATCCATTCTGATAAAATATATATAAGGAGCCTCACCACCAGCATCGAGGTTAAATGTCGTTGTTGAGTTATTAAAAGTAACATCTCTCTTGTAAAATAATGAAATTGGCAAAGTATCTTGAATATAGAATGGATTCCCATTCGGGAATAAAAGCCTTGCGCTGTAACTCATAAATTCACCGCATATACAACTATAAGGCCTGCAGCAATAGGGTATGTATTTGCCCCACTACCGCTACTAGATGAAGATAAAGTCACGGTCTCGCCTGATATTGTTATCGTCCGCCAAGATGATCCATCATCACTACCGAATGGTATAAATATAAAGCTTGCCCCCATACCACTAGGTAAAGCGTAGCTAAATGAACCTGAAGCCTGTCCCTTGGAAATTTGCGAGTAACCCAGAATGAAGGTTGGTAAAATCCCAGTATTGTTTTTTGTTTCCTGAGCCATCCCAAGCCATTACACCCCAATCAGCCATTAGAAGACCCCTGTTAAATTTCCTATTTGCACCTGCAGAACCCCATTTGCATCCTTTATGCTTATGGTAGTATTTGTCTGTTTCATAGCCCCGTTACTGTCAGAACCGTAGTTCTCCAGTGTTCCAGCTTTATTGAATCTCCAACCTGATACATTCGCCACGTAGTTATTCGACTGAATATAATCGCCTATCTTTGCCGATGTGATCGTGCCGTCAGCAATGAATGCCTGATTGATAAAGACTTGGCCGTTTTGAATCGCGAAGGGTGAGTAGGTTTGCCCCCCTGCTTGGCTCATCATCGCAAACCTGTCCGCGAGGAATAACACTTGAGAGCTAACACCGCCGTCACCTGCAACTTGAACGCCGATTGACATACCCGCTGAATAGTAAGTGCCTTTATAGGTCACGCCAGCATTGACGCTAAACACCGCTGAACCTGTACCATCGGTTGAGAATTGCTCCGTGGCCTTTTCAGATATTGCCGCAGCATTTTCGCCAACAGTTACCTGTATCTGGTCAAACTTCTGAGCATAAGCATGGTCGTTATCGGCGATAGTGGTTTTCACCGAGATAATGTCAGCGCGGTTCTGTCCATTCACCACCATTTGATGATCGACAATCGCATTGTTATCTAGCGCGTTCTGCAGAATACCTTCAATGCTCGTGTCAATCTTGGCAGTTAACTGTTTGCCCGCCTCGCTTTGTAAAGCTTGATTAGTAATATCACCGAGGATTTCAGAGGCATCGATACTCGATTGACCTTCAACGAATGTCGTCCAATCTCCTTTATTGCCGATTTTGTCGATTATCCTTGCCCGGTACCAGCGGCGCACGCCTGCGGGCATAGGCCCATGCTGATAATTACTCCCTGGATAAGGAACCAGCGTGAGAAGTTGAGGATTTTGCCCGTCAGCAGTCGTCGCAACCTATAACTCTGTGTAGGCGGTATCACCGGACCCATCAGGAAACGCCCATGTTAGGTTAATATTCAACACTACATCATCGGTGGCGAGTAGGTTAACAGGTGTGCCGGGCTTGCCGACTTTACCGGATAGCGCGACACCCTGAGCGTACCCCCATGGCGAGGACACGTCGGCGGCGTTGATTGCCCTGACACGGACATCATAAACGCCAGCATAGATACCTTGCACTGAGAAACCCTGCGCGCTGGTCAAGCCAACATTCACCCAGTCGCCATTATCTTTGCGCCACTGTGCGGTGTAGTTTATTGCCCCATCTACCTTATCCCATGACGCTTGCAGTGTGGCCACCGTGACACCTTGGGCGATATGGTCCGTTTCAGTGACCACGATATTCTGTGGTGCGCTCATCACGCTGGTCGGTGTAACGGTGATCGGTGCCGGTTGGATTTTCACCCCGTCGTCAATATAGCGGAATTTGTTCGGGTCATACTGAACAGCGGCAACGGTAAAGGTGCCGTCGTCATTATCGGTAATAGATGTAACCCGAAATTGCTGAGCCGCTAGGTTGTCGCTATCGATAATCCATACCGCCCCGGGAACAGGGTCAGTTTTATAGGCGGTGTTGACGGTGAGTGTTCTCTTATCTGCCGCGATGCTGGCAATGGTGCGAGTCTGCGAGGTGCCGTCAGGTAAGTTAAGGATAAGCCGGTCACCGGCCGTAAAATCTACTTCTCTATCGAGTGTGATGGCAAGGCCATTAGCCGCTGAAATTCGCCCGCCGTTTTGCTTGCCGGCCCGATACGGGTCAGCTACGCCGATAATTGAGGTCGGCAACGGGATATGAGCGTCTAAACCAACACTAAATGACACAGTGGCATCTTTCGAGTTGGAGAGGAGCGCCCAACGTCCGCGCCGATGTGCCTCGCTCTGGGATGTACAGCCGATAGCCGTTAAGCTCATTTGCTGCACGCCGTAGCGCTCTACTAAATCGGAGTCGTAGACAGCCTCGATAGTGTCGGAGTAATGGTTGGCTGGGTCAGAATAGCTAACCTGACAGGAAGTATCGCGGTTCTTGTATGAGCCACCTGCATAGTTAAACATGCCATCAATCACGTTACCTGCTGCAAACGTCCATTCCAAATCATCAACCGGCACGTCTGCATTAACGATAACTTGTGAATTGCCCCATAAAGTCATACTCCGGAAAATAGCTGCGAAGTCTTGCATCACAGTAAAGGCTTCTTCCTGTGATTGCACATAAGCATTACAGGTAAAGCGAGGCTCGGTCCCGCCAGCGCCATTTGATACCATATCGTCACAGTAGACCGCGATTTGATACACCCCCCACTTATCAATCATTGAAGCATCGACACGGGTTCCCATGCCGTAAATCTTGTCCAGAATTAGATCGTAGAATACCCACGCAGGGTTATTGCTATAAGCCAGCTTGAAGTTACCGGACCAGCTACCAGAGTAAGTCCGTGTAGCCGGGTCGTAGTTATCCGGTACGCGGATCAATTTTCCCTTCATCTTCACCGTGACTTTCGGTGCGCCGTTGGTAAATTGCTCTGAATTAACCTCGATGAAAAGCAGTGAGGTGTTCGGGTACCGCAATTTGCTGTCAATGACCTCAGCGAAAGAGAAAATCTTAAAAGCATTGACCAATTTGGTATCGGTAGAGTCAGCCGTGATACGCCTAACACGAATCGTTGAAGAGCTTGCGCCACTCAATAAATCAATGCGGTGGTCCCGCTGATACTCTGACGTCGTTTTACCGTCAAACTTACCTTGGACCACAGTTTGATAGCTGCCGCCATCGGTAGAGCGATCAATCGCGTACTCGGTGACGGTGCCGACCATGTCGCCATTATCTTTGTACTGATATTGGGTAGGAACACTGAGTTTAATGCGGATCGCATCCAGTGAGGTATCGGTAAATTGTCGCGTCCATGGATTCGTGGTGGTGATGGTCTGCCCGACTGATAGCTCGTTATCAATCTCTGGCATACCTTGGATGTATTCTTGGTCCTGCGTACCGCGTCTAAACTCCCACTTAACCCCGGTGAAATTATAAGAGCCATCATCGTTAGCCAGCGGCGTATCGTTAAGGTAGATTTGCTGCGCAGTGACCGTGCCCTCTACTTCACCCTCGCAGACGGCCAGCAGCATTTTCAGCTTAGCCTCAGAAAGTAGGTTATCAGCCTGCTCAACAGGAGTATGGGCTTTCGCAGCACCTCCCTTGCGGCCCTGTATCGGGTAATCTTGAATAAATGCCATGTTTCACCCACAAAAAAGGCCACCGAAGTGACCTAGTTAAATTCGTTAAGTTATTGCTGGTCGCTAGAGAATATCCCGGCACTAATCACCGCCCCGCCAACCTCTCGCTCACCGTACAGCACCGACACCGGATAGCCCATTGCCACCGTATTCACCGGAGCGCCAAAGGCATAATTCGGTTTGTTATCAGCTCTGGAAGACGACCCGACGCTCATATTTGGCTGCGGTGTTAGCATCTGGACGACACCGCCGAGCGACATCGATATTCCGATACCGGCTAATGCAGTGGCTGCGGTGCCTGCACCGGCAGCAGTTAAACCAATAGCAGGTATGCCCGCTGCCGGAATTAACAGTGCGGCACCAATAACAGCTGCACCGATAACCACTTGCAGTAACCCGCCACTTTTCGCACCGCGGGGGATGGGCTGGATGGTGTAGGTATTTTCAGAGCGAGTCAGGTCGAAACCTTCTAGTCCAACATTGCTCTTGCCGGAAAAGAAAGCAAATCGAATACCGTCATGATGAGCACTAGCCAGATACTTTTTAAAGCCTTTCACCTGTGAACACATCGCTCGGATCATCTCGTTTAAATCGGCAACGTTGAATTGATGAGTCTTACCGAAGCGCTTAGCCGCCTGGCCTTTAAGGATGAGTGTTTTAAACATCAAGAATATCCTTGTGTCGAACGATGCGCACGGTTCTGTCACGGAAGTATTGACCGTAGGGAACGCGCGTTGAGAGATTGCCGAAGTTGTGATGAAGAATCAGGTTATCGCCAAGGTAAATGGCGGCATGGTTGGTCACTGGTGCGCCGATTTGCATCATTATCATGTCGCCGGGCTGCGGGTTCTGGACCTCGATAAATCCCTCTGCCCGCCAGTTATCCTCGTAGCGATTTTCTTTGCCACCTGTCCACCATTCATAAGGAACCGACCAGTTACGCAGTTCAATCCCATATTCTCGCTTGTGATAGTCCATAATCAGCGACCAGCAATCAGCGTGACCAAGCACCCAAGGTCGCCCAACGTAATCGCGGTCGACTCTCGGTGAGAATGTGCAGAAATCCCCATCAGGCCATGACATGATGCCCCACTCAAGCCCAGAGTAATCGCACTGGATCCTATCCATTTCTGAGGGGATAAGCACCGGCACATCCGGGTGAGAATGGACAATCATAATCACCTCGCCCTCTTGTTCGGCTGACCGGTAATCACACTCACGCATCACAAAAGTATTTAACGGGTCGTCGGAATCATTGTGGCAAGGGATATAGGTTTGCTTATTACCCTTCTGGATAATCACGCCGCAGGCTTCTTTCGGGTATTCAGCGATAACGTGCTGGCGTATTGCCTCGAACAATTTCTCACGCATAATTATTTCCCCTGTAAGTTGGCACCCGGGAAGCCACCAAAGGGTAACGGGTTATTTTCCCCATGCCTCAATTTGCAGCTATCAAGAAGCCCAGGACACACGTCTTTCGATGGGTCATCGGTTGGCACGTCATCCTTGGTGAAGTAATTACTCCCCGCATAATCACATCCTGTTCCTGAGCGATACCAGCCACGCATACACCAGGTACAAACGGGGGTCATTTGGCGAGTTGGCAATTGCAGGGATTGCAGGTTAAATGGTGAACATAACTCGAAATCTACTTGGGTGCGGGTTTCCGAGGTTTTCGCGTTGACGTAGAAAAGCCGCTCGCGCTCTTCATTCGGGTTAGCGTCTGGATTGCCCTGCTTCCAGTTGGCTGCGTCGAGGTATCTTTTAAAAGTGTAATGAACTTTCACCTTAGCCTTCACCATGTCATCGTATTGCAGACAAAGCGCCGTGACGTAGTTCATCACGTTTCCGACCGACAAGATAGGTGTGGGCTGTGAGCCTTCACTCGATACATCTACACCTTCTAACTTATAAGGGTGCGGGTCATATTCATTACCCTGCCAGATAATCGACGGAAGTTTTTCGGCTGCGAATGACTGCCAGCCCTCTTCAGAAATGTTGTAGGCATGGAATCGAAGCACCTTATCCATACCGAACTCGGTGCCGTCCACTTCAATGAACTGAACAAGTGACCCGGGTTCTAATTGTTGTAAGTCTGCTGTGAATGACATATTTCACCCATAAAAAAACCGCCCGGAGGCGGCATCTAAGATAATTTCAAAATTAATTGATATAGATCAAAATTATATTAATAAGAAAATATTATGTTTATCTACCAAAATTGATTACATGCAAAAAATGACTACTACTCTATCTCCTATTTCCTGCAGTAAATGTAATGGTTTTAGATTCAACACTAATGGACAAGTTATTACGGAAGCGTATTTTTTAGCCAACTTACCAAGTTGCCATCAGTGTGGTTATAAAATGACAAGAGAGCAAATAACTCAGAAATTTAAGGAAGTCAGAAATAGAGCCCATCGGGTAAAGTATCAATAAAACCTCACTAAGGCGTAAAGGCCTGTTCAAATGTGAATGATAGTTCTACATACTGCCCAGTAACGAAATTAGGCGTAATGGAATCAGCTTTAACTCGATAGATATTGGTTTCGCCCCACGGATTCTTCCAGTAGAAGGATGCTGCGCAGTGAGAGGTGAGAAAATCCCTCACCTTTTGCATATCTGCCAGCGGCCGTTTACTCGTTAGATTCTACGTTTCGGCGACTGAGTTAATGCCAATGCCGCTCACCTGTTTGTAACCATCGTCGAACTGTGCCGAATTAACCTTTACCGGCACCGTTCCTGTCGCGCCTATTTGGACGCAATAACTGAATGTATCCATTACCGCCCCTTAATGACTCGCCAGTGTGGAGTTCCCTGCCTATTGGCTTGGTCGTTGATTGTGTTAATTACTGTGGCCTGTATTTGCTTACCAATTCCTTGACTGTCGGTAGCTGAACCGCCTGATGCTTTGCCGCTGCTATCGACATTAACCACAATACCACCGAGATTAATATCACCACCGGTTGAGGATTGAGCACCTATTGCCCTTACACCAAGGGAGCCATTCTTACCACGAGTTAAGGGCATGATTGCCCGGCCCCGCTTCGCCAAAAACGCCAGCGCCTTTAGCAAAGGCAAATAACTTTGGTGAGGTGTAAACCTGATTACTGTAAGAGCTGAGGGATGGCGAATCGTAAACGCCACCCTTGGCGTTGAGCTTAATATTGCTTGCTGCATTGGTAAGGGCTGTTCCTACATTGCCAGCTACGGCCGTTGATGGAGAACCGAATAGACCACTAACCCCACCTATAACACTACTGGCAAGGCCAGATATAGCCATCCTTGCGGCGATTCGTGCAATATCGCTGATTACAGAATTAGCGAAGCCTTTGAACGATAGCTTTCCAGACGTTGAGAAGGAAACGATAGCATCCTCCATGCTTGAGAAGGCATCGCTAAAAAGAGTCTGAGTCATGCCCGATGCATTAGACGCACTGTCTGCGTATTCTTGCCACGCTTTCTCTGCGCCGTTTGACCATGAGCCACGATAGCTGTCATGCGCTGAGTATGGGAATCATAATCCGCCAGCATTTTGTCATTCGCTGACTGCTGCATAGCAATCTCTTGGTCTATGGTCTGCCGGTCAATCTTAGTAGTTGCCGAGGTCCTTTGTTGGCGCAACTGGATTATCTTGTCGTTCAACTGCTGCTCAAGCGTAATTCTTTGCGTTAGAATACCTTGCTGATATGCGCTACGAGCACCTGATGCCGCTGATTCGTCGTTAGAATATTGGGAGTTTCGGCTGCTAATATCGCGATTTAGGTTACTTTGATAACCTGATAACGCCGCAGTTTGCTTAACTAACTGCTGTTGCCTTTCTAGCGCTGCATTTTGCTGGTATAGCGCTATAATTTTGTCCTGATTAGCTAGTAGCGATTTCTGGTCGGCGGTCAGTGTAGACTTGCCCTTAATGTCAGATAATTGTTGCTCCCATTTCACTAATGCTTGCTGGGCAGTGGATAACATGTCAGTCGTGTCAACTTGAGCCGAAAGAGCCGCGTGTTGCTGGTTACGCTGGTCAATTAACCTTGTTCCAGCATCTTCTGAGTACGCTTTACCTTGCCGCTCTTTGGGCTGAGCAGGGTCTTTGTACATCTGGTTAATCTGAGCAACGTTATGTGTATATTGCTGGGCAGTTATGGCCCCTGCTTTTAGGAAGTCACTCTGCTGAGATATGGCTTTATTACGTTTCTCTGCATTCGTCAGGTATTGCTGGTTAACCCTGTCTGCTTCTTGCTGAGTTTTGATGCTTTTTTGTTGGGCTTGGTTTCCTGCTGATATAGCGCCGTTCAGGTCATTTTGAGCATTAACCGCTGCTTGAAGAATGTTTACTTCGGTAGCGGCTTTCGATGTGGTGCCAGTTACATTACCCCAAATATCACGCGTATAACCCTCAGATGCGTTAGTAATACTGCTTTGTGCGGCACTGAGCCTATCTTATAAAGTTTCAGTTCTACCAACATTAAGCATGTTATCCCATGCTTTTTTTGCTGCTCCGACTAATGAGTTCCAAGCTGACTCTAAGTAACCTAAACTCTCCTTGATGTCATTGCTTCTGCTATTCATCGCGTTAGCGTATGTGTCTATAGCTATACGCGCCGCATCCTGCTGATTACCTTCATCAGCCAGTGATTTAATTTGGTTGTAAGTGGCAAGGGTAAGGAAGTGATGTTGGTCATTTAGCTTGCTAATTGCTTGGACTGGGTCTTCAGCAATTGACTCGAAGTCAGACACCATCTGAGTGGTTGCCAGCCCCGTAACACTGCTCATATTAACGATAGAGCCAGCGACTTTTTCCAGTGAATCACCCGTGATATTTCCCGCTGATACTAATTGATTGAGAACTTCATCCGCAGCGCCTTGAGTTGAACCAGTCGCAAGACTAACGTTCCTAGCGATGTCAGATAGCTGGCCTGCTGTTTTGCCGACTTGATTGCCAGTTAGGATGAGGCTTTGTTGAAAAGCTTCCTGCTCTTGCTGGCCTTGGTAATAGGCAAGTTCTAATCCAGCAAGTGCCGCAGCGCCAAGCGTGAAAGGGTTAACCAATCCCATAACATAGCCGCCAACACCTTTAATCGCTGGCCCGATGCCGCTTGCTTGGATGATTGCCCTGTTTTTAGTAACTGGTCGGACATACCTGTTAAGTGATCTCTAGCAGCGTCTATTTTTTTACTGTAGAGGTCGAAGTCATCATCATCTAAGAAGCCATTAGATTTGAATCTTGCGAGTTGCTGCTGTTGCTGGTCTAACTTATTGAGCGCGGCATTCACTGGGTCGATACGGGCAAGTAATTGATGTAAAGCCTCGGATTCTTCCTGTGTAGCTTTTGTTACCTTCCCAGCACCATCAGCTGCCTTTTGCCCGGCTTGAGTCAATTTAGCCAGCGAGCTTGCCGGTGTTTCAGTATTATTCTGCGCACCGGAGCTATCGATAATTACCGCTAGGCGTGAGGTTTGTTCTGCCATTTACTTTTCTCCGGGCATAAAAAAAACCCGCCGCAGCGAGGTCTTATAGTAAGTATTCATTATCCACATCTTTCTTGATAGCTCTTCAGGCTATCTACCCTTTCCTGTAGTGACCCATTATCGCTCACTATTCCTGCATCAGATTCCCCATGTGATATTCCTAGCATGGGTATTAAGAACCTAGTATCGGCACTAATATGAATATAAAAACGAGAGAATCCAACATATGCACCGAAAGCATTTTTTGCATTTACCTCACCAGAAACATAGCCTGACTTGGATAAGCCACTGGTTTTAATATTAAGAACCTCAACATTTCTAAACTCCACACTATCAGGGTCTTTCAGATCGCTAGCTATTGCTCTCGTACCGCGATCTTCGAGTTGTGAGTTTGTAGGGTTACAGCCAGACAAGGCCAATACGCAAGGCAGCATTAACATGCTAAATTTTCTCACATCCCTATCCCCATTATTAAAGTTAAGAGCAATCCTAATTTTAATTAAGTGCAAAGGGAAGCAAGAAGCTATGATGAGCGGGCACAAAAAAGCCACCCGTAGGTGGCTTATCGGCAACATGATTCATTACTAAGGGGCTATAGAGTCTGCATCCACTTCTTGACATTCAATCTCATTACCCATTGGCACATCATCCTTTTCGGTTTGCTCCTTGGTTAACTTAGTTAGGGTGATGTCATCCTTAGCTGACCATAGTTGCCAACCATCGCCAAGATACCTAGCCCCGCTCGCGGAGACTACTGACTTAAGGAGGAATAACTCCCCATCATATTGCATCACTGCGTGGTCAGTATCAGGAAAGGATGCTTTCATATCCTTACCATTGCAAGTGTAGTTAAATGTCTCTGCTGCTAGGGTGGTGGCAGGTAAAGATAAAGCTAGAATGCACGGCAATAGTCTAGATAATTTAATCATAGTATTTAATCGGTTGGTTCGATATTTGTGAATATTACCATGATGAGCTGATTAATTAACCGCCTTCATCCTTTTCTCTTTCTTCATTACCCTTCATCACATCTTCTCGATAGACATCATCGAGTGCAAATATAGCCCGTTCGAATAGCTCTCGATTGATTTGAAGGGGTCTGCTGCGGAGATATGTGTCGACGTCACTCAGCGACAGCGGAAGTGGTGACGCTGCCATGCCAGCATATTGCCTGCCGCGACTAATTACCGAGTAGGCTGACAGGATAAGGCCGGTTAACTCGTCAATCTCTGGCTCATCGGCTGGCGTGAATCCTAGCCTCTCCTCCCGCCACCTATTGCGCTCACCTTCTGGACCAGAGTACCTGCTAAGCCACTTCTGCGCGGCTAAGGCTTTCCCACTGCATCTTCTTGCTGCTCTTTGACGCCTTGAGCGATGGCAGAACCGGCCTTCAGGATTGACCAGTATAGTTCTGGCTTTTGTTTAAGTAGGACTAGCCCACTCTCAGGAGAGTATTCAATGGCTACTTCTTTGCCATCCACAACCTCACCAACGCCACGCCAATCTAACAGTAAGTATTTTGAGCAGGTATCAAGTAGCAAGTCGTCGAGTGAATCCACATCACCAATAGTCGACAGGTCGAATTCCTTGGTGCCAACATTCAGCGCAGCATCCAATCTGTCGATATGGCGGCGGACGATGGCCTGACGTGACTTGTAATCGTGAGACTCAACACTCCCGACCTTTAATTTTAGGCCTTTAATTGGCTCAATCCAGCGGGTTTCATCTGCGTCTAAACGTTTATTGATAAATAACATGATGCCTCTGCATAAAAAGGCCCGAAACGCTATGCAGCGCGAAACGGGCAAAGTGTTCTAAGTTATTCGCCTGATGGCGCTGGAGTCGGAGTTGATGCAGCCTTGCGGGTGATAGTTGACGGCGTATCTGAGCCAGTGATATTCAACTGAACCTGAATGATGCCCGTATTACCACCGTCAGGCCAATCACCGTCAACCTGAACCGATGGGAAGTTGAAGGTATATGAGCCTTCTGCATTCTCGAGGGTGAAGCTGAAAGGCATGGCCTCTCCGGTCAGTGTTTTCTTCCATGCTTCATAAGCGCTTTTCGACCATGACAGAGTAATCTGTCCGGATGGCGTGAAGGTGGTCGGGATATTTGCGCCAGCGAAACCTGAGCCAGAGCCGATACAACGCTGCGTCTGCATGTTGTTATCAAACTGGATGTTGAAGGTATCGACACAGAAACCATCACCACCCGTCACACCATTTAGGCTAATAGCAGTAACGTTTTTGAATGAGTATCGAATTTTGCCGTCAATATCTGTAGGCGTGCCAAAGTAACTCGTTCCGTCACTCTTATCCTGCCATCCAAGGCCCGCAAAGGTGACCGTGGTTTGCACATCACCATCGTTAGGAATTTGGATTTGTAAGTTAGAAACCTGACAACCGGTAGCGATTAATGCTACGCCAATATCAGAGGCAAAATTACCTTTTAGTGATGAACCCTGTCGCACAGGAAGACGGCCCCCAGAAAGCTCCGACAGCTAGCCGGTTCCTCAAGGTGCATCCTGAAAAGGTTCTGGGATTTAAGCGCGTGCGGTGCGCCAATAAAAAAGCCCACCGGTTAAAGTGGGCTTGTTCAAAGCGCGAATAAGAGAAGTTATTATGTTCTCCTAGTCGGGGGACTTTCTAGATACTCATTGGTTAATTATTAACCTGAAGACGCCTCGCAATTGTCGTAATGCTTCACAGCATGACTAAATCACTTGTCAGTTATGACCATCGAAGATGTGGATCACCTCTTTAGGGTAATAACCACAATCGAGGCCACAATGATGGCCTCTGTTCTGGTTACTGCGTGGCAACTGGCGTTACAGAATTAGCTTTCTGCTCTGCGAGACGCTTTTGCACTTCCGCTTCAATCAGTTTCGATTTCTCTTCTGCTTTAACTTTGAAGTAGTCGCGAATCTTCACCCATCCGCCGGCGACTAGGATGAAGACGATAACGATAGCGTTTGCATAAGTGAGTAGTTCAGTCATTTTACTGTCTCTCTAATTCGATTTGCTGGATGGCTGCCTTATCTTCATTGCAGTTCTCTAGTGCAGTTAAAAGTGATTCATTCCATAGGAGGCTTGATTGCCATGTAAACGGAAGCGTTGGGGTCGGTACGGGGCATTTCCTAGTCAGGCTTTCCGGTATCGGTACTGGCGGAACCTTGACGTATTTGGTCGGCGTGCCTGAGCAACTCACTAGCAGTATTGGAAGGAACAAGCTGAGAAGCGCATTTATCAGTCGAGACCTGCTGAATGATGTATTCAACACGCTGCTTACTCTTGGCATTGTTATCTTCCTGAGATTCATACGCAGCCTTGGCTATCATGTTGAATACCGACATCGAGCGAAGAACGGATGATGTGATTAACTGCTGGCTATTGAGTTGCTCTTTAGCATTGGCGGCAGCATCTGCGTTTGATTTGTATTTAAAGCCAAATATCAGGCCAGAGAATAAGAGCAGTAGAGCTGACGCTGTTACCAAGGTGGCTAAGATAGACTCTCTGCTCATAATCATTACCCGTTAGCTAAATCAATTGCCTTGACGAATGTTGCGAATTCATAAGGCTGACTTCCGTTCTCATGGGTAATGATTGCCTCCAGTAAAGGTATCATCACCCGACTATCAGTAACGTCGATTACCTTATCAGCATCAACACCGACTTGTTTAGCTACGCTATTAACATAAGCCTCGGTATCGTTTTCAACAGGAGGCGCCCAGCGGTTAATGATTTTTCTGACAGTATTTAACCCGTGTTTCTTTTCATAGTTTCGCAGAATGATAATCATCGCGCGTATGCCGTATTCAGGGGCAGTAAACTGACAGAATGATTTATCAGTACGCTGTGATTTAGGAACTAGACCGTCCCAATCATCCCCCCATCGAATATTCCCGGGATTGTTATTGCGAATCCCTCTTGCTCCACTTGTTCTGGTCATTGCTATCTCCTAGTTTGTTTCCAATAAATCGCATGGCAAAGGCTCTAATTGAGTCCACGCCGATAAACCCAACAGCGCCACCAATGCCAACAGATAGCGTCTTGGGTAAGTTCAGATATTCAAAAGCAGAGGCGAAGGTGAGCGTTAAAGCACCACAAAGTAGCCCTTCAAGCAACATCTTTTTCCTCCCGCCGCTGGTGTAAGCGATTCTTAGTGCGGACATTACGACTGCCATAATCACCGCCCCAACAGGTGTGTCTCCTGACCACCAACGGTGCAGGAGCCGTCCCCATTCAGAGACGGTATGAGGGTCATTATTCATTTTCATTTCCACCCCCGAACGGGGATTTACAGTAGGGATTCACCGCCTGTCACTTGATAGTATCTGTGTGGGATAATTGGGATTGACTTGCGGTGAAAGAAAAAAGGCCTCACCGAAGTGGAGCCTTGAAATTTGGGTAAAAAAAAGCCCTTTGGAAAAAGGGCGAAAGCATCGTAAGGAAAGCAATTCAGGATTCGCCCCCGACTCCGTCCAAGGGCTAGATGGTATAGCGGCATTCATGCATGAATGAGAAATAATCCTTAACCTTCAACGCTATAATCTAACCATAGGACAAATCTCAGCAGTTGCAAGATTAATGTTAAAAAAAAAGCCCCACTTATGTGAGGCTTAAATTCTGGTTGGGCGCATGGCAATGCGTTCTTACCATGTCTTTGTAGTCAAGAACACAAAAGCACAGGCAGTCTTTTGTATCCTACCGCCCTAATGCGTGATTAACCGGATGGGTTTGTAGGCGGCGCATAATATTTACAACAATGTAATTGCTGCGTCAATACTCTCAAACACACATTTATCACAACGAAAATCCCTCTGTTTCACAACACGAGCAGTAACCCGTCAGAGGGCTTATCTGTTGCAATAAAAAACCCCGCAGAGGCGAGGTTTACCATCTGACTCTACTTAGGCATTCCTGCATCGAGAAAATCAGAGATATTATTTTTAATAGCTAGGCAGACCTGCTGATAGCTATAGGCAGAGTTATCGTTAGGAATAATATATGAAGCCTGATGCCGATCCCCAACCAATACAAAAACTCGGCCTGATTCTTTATAAATAGTTAAGCGAACTGTAGCAAATACTTTTCTCAATTCACTTACAGTGAGGTCAGTTAGTATATTGAATGTTAATCGGTAATCTTCATCAAGATGGGATTCACTCAGCTTCACAAACTCAGCCTTGCCATCTATAAAGTCGCCTATAAATGCAATCTTCGCCTTGTTTTCACCACTATAAACAAGTGACTCACGGTATTCCTCGAGAAGCTTTTGCGCCCCTTCGATTAAATCAGCCGCCCTTTCCGAATACTTCCTATCTAGCAGTTTTTGTTTTTCAACGAGATCGTCATAAGTAATGTGCATTACTTTCTCCATAATTGACCAGTCACGGAGCAGCATAATTCATTACCTCATAAGTTTTATATACAAAAAAAGCCGCCTTGTGAACTTAAGATTCACCAAAGACAGCTTACCTAGTTATTGTTGCTCACTTGATCATTCTTGTCAACACGTTCTAAGCAATTTTTCGCACTTTAGCTACACTTTTTCGATTATTAATTGCATTTAGCAGCGGAAAGTAAATTACATACCGACTGGCATCCAGTATCTCCCTCACCTCTCGACGGCAAGTAGACATAGATGGGCGCTTTAATTTATTACCTCCTCGTGTTGGAATCTTGCGTGGCTTTGCAGTCTTGTAGCTGTAGGATGCTATTCCGTGTTCGGTTGAGCCGTGAGCGTAGTAGCTCAGAAGTATTCCAAATGCTTTGGGGTCAATTTTGAGAACGGAATCTACGACCTGAGAAATCAACATTCCGTCATCATCATTGCACATAGGCCTTGTCGGGTAACCGCTTGGCTCTCCGCTTTCCATCCACTGAGCTATCATGCTGCTCATGCGCTTTTCTAATCGCCCTGAATAAACCCATGCTCCCCATAACTCTAGCCAGTGCTCTAGCCAATCCTGCTGCTCTTTGGTTAATTCACGCGACATCACTTCTTCCTCCGCTTATTGCCGGGTTGGGCTGGATAACTCTGTGGGGTTTTGTAATGGACTGTTGGGGTTATGGGTGAGAAGTGGTTAAGGATTCGTGCAATGAATTCCATGTACCCTCCCTCTGTTTAATTAGCTCTCTGGTTTTCTGCCTGTAATGCGCCGCCAATTGTTCCAGCTCTTCCCGCGTCCATTTTTTTACCGGGTGCGGCCCCATCAACATATCGAATGCCTGCTGCCCTATTTTTCGATAAGGTTCGGCGTGTAGTTTTCGATATTTCCTGATAAGTGCTGATTACAGGGAACGCATTGCTTATGGCAGTTAGTTTCGTCATAGCGAGTCGCTGGCGAGGCTCCACGCGTTCGATAATGCCCTGCGTCGTACTTACCCTCATGATGACGACCACAGCTAATACAGGGCTGCTCTGCGTCCCTTGTGCGGATGTATGTATTGAATGCTGCTTGGGCTTTGCTGTGGAAATAACTGAGGGGTTTTACTTCAAGCTTTCGTATCTTGTGGTGACGGCGTTCTTTCTGGACCTCTTTCTTGCGTTTCGATTCTGCTTCCTGTCGTTCTTTGAGCCGTTTCTTCTCCCTTGCTGCTATCCCAACTACTACCCCGCATTCCGGTGTGCACCACCATTCATTCTGAAATCGAGGGGGAAACCATTCTCTGCAATCAGGGTTCTTGCATCGGCGTCTCGGCTTTCGCATCACTCCCTCCTAAATCGTAATAGTTCGGGTCCTTAGCCAGAATTACTGCATCATCCAGCGAGCGGCGTGTCTCAATCATCAATCGACCACGCACAACGATGTGATGAATGCAGTCTTTATCGTCTTCCAGTCGCCTGACTGTGTGGCGGTGAACGTTTAGCAGCCTAGCGACCTCGGAATAGTTATATTTATTCTGATTAAGCATTACGGGTATTGATGTGATGTGTTCACTCATTCTTCCTGCTTCCTCTGTAGTCACCGTAAATCAGTTTCAGTTAGTGCGAGGTAAGTATGGAAACATTAATCGGCGTTCTGATGATAGCTATTCCTGTGTTGATTATGGCCTTCTTCATCGTTAAGGATGAGATTAAGTCTGCGAAAGATAGCAAGGAGCTACGTAAGACTCAGGATGAGTTAGCGATAATTAAGGCGCAAAGGCTTAGAGGTAAATTTGATAAGGCCGATGCCACTTTTAAATAGATTAGTGCG
>Ga0157363_1000954_pt1 | contig 23128 bp, 21 predicted proteins | sample AttsexASBM1_FD_111477 | JGI IMG/M metagenome (GOLD analysis project Ga0157363, IMG submission 111477) | Fungus gardens microbial communities from leaf cutter ant in Ribeirão Preto, State of São Paulo, Brazil - Atta sexdens ASBM1 | ecosystem: Host-associated > Fungi > Mycelium > Unclassified ... | reverse complement strand
TTTTTTTTCTTTTGGACAATAAAGAGGCATGTGACCATGGTCACATAATATGTCACATCATGTGATATCATAGGTTTGAAACAAAGTAGAAGGAACTAGAACAATAATACAAGAGTATAGTTGCAATATGTTTATCTTATAATAACAGTGTAGTGAACTTATAAACAACATATGTATTTTAGGGTAGGGTTATTTATCACTAGTACAGACCATGTATTCATTGTATAAATAGTGTAGAAATACATTAGAAGCTTCTTATTAAGTTCTTTTATAATCTTCATAAGATACTTTACTTATAAGTTTACTTAAGTGGTCTATTAATTATCTTGACTAGTGATTGCTACAACATCACAATCTTATGTGATATAGCAGAAGAGTGACATTATATATTATCAAGATATGAGGGCTTTATCTATATAGACTTATAAGATAGGCTAGATATAGGTACATATAGACTATGTAACAAATGTATATAAAGTAGACACATCTGTATCAAGAATCTTACCAAGTTCTTTTGTACTAAACCATATAAGTTTTCTCTTTTGACCAAACTCTGAGGCTTAAGTCATAACAAGTAGTTAGAAATCCAGATAGAAGTATTTGAAAGAATTGCCAAGAAAGAGAAGAAGCTTACAATAGTAACAATTAGAATAGGGTAATATTATGATCTTGAGGATTACAACTCAAAATTTGACCATGAAAAGTAGCAGAGTTGATCTGAAGAAGATTATAGAATTTACTGAGAAAAAATGTTGACTATAAAGAAATAGGAAGACCACAGAACAGAGTTCAGTAATACTTAAATACTTGAACTTTGGTTGAAAATAGGTTTACTGATAAAGAAGTTCAAATAATAAGATGTCTAGAGAAATGTGAAAAGCAGTAAAAACTAAAGTAGGAAAAACTAAGATGGTAAAAATAAAGGAAAAAAATATAGAAAGAAAGAGAAAAAAGAAACAGTAAAATTCAAAGAGAAAGCCAAAAAATTGATATCTCTAAGATTTTACAAGTAAATTCATGTCTTTGAAAAGAAAGTGAGTAAAAGAATGCTAATGAGTAAAATGTGGAATTATACAATATTCTTTCCCACTTTTATTTTTTGTTTCTAATTAAGACTAAGTCAATATAAGAAAATTAGTCTTACTTGAGGAGTCATAAGTGTTCAAGAATTTCAAATGATATTTGGGTAAGATATTCTATTGTTACACCACTACCATGTAGAAAACTGGACAACAGGGATTAGAATAAGGTAGAGACAGCTACTAGTTTATTAAAAGCTAGTCTAGGTAATGACTAGTCTAGAAGTATAACTAAGTCTCTATAGAGTAAATCTAAACTTACATTTAATAGTTAAGAAATTATAACATAATGTTACGCATGACTATTATAGCTGTCAAAAGTTGGTCACAAATATTACAGTCATAGTCACATTGTTACATAACACAGAGAAAGATATAAAAGGTTCTAGAATATATAATATAATTACTATATGTTAACTTTATATATAATATATGGTTTTTAGGATAAGTTAGATATAGTTATACATAGACTATTAGTCTAGTATATATAAAAATAGATACTTTATACTAAGAACTCCATTGAGGTTAAAATTTCTCTTTTGTTTTAACTCTAAGACTTAAGTCATAATATTAGAACTTGATTTCTATTTTTAAGACTGCTCAACACAGAGCCTTCTCTATATCTCTTTCTTTATTCTTTATTATTCTTAACTAGAAGCAACACCAGTTCTAATCAAAAAGAATTGCCAGGCCTTAGATATAAAAGATATACTAGCTAGATAGAAGAAGCTTAGCTATATATAGTACATCAAAGCTTACTGACTTTTAGAGATGATTTACACTTGCTGGGGTTATCTGTAATGATAACACAGAAGATGAAGATAGAAAGATAATATCAAGAGCAAAAGAGGTGGACTTTACTCATTTTTACTTTTACTTTTACTTTTACTTTTATTTTTCATTTGTCTATTTTTGAACTTAGAGATAGAGTTAAAGTAGCAAGATCATGTTGTCACACATCAGTTATATCAGATGACATGGTCACAGGTCACGAGACATATGGAAGGACAATGTTATACAATGAGTACAACATATGTTGACCTTAAGGCTAACACATAGCTGTTTAGGGTAGGGTAGAAGTAGCTAGCACAGACTAGGTGGATTTAGTATATAAGGTAGACTATCTTGTATAGAGTTCTCTATCGAGTTCTCTTATGTTAACTTAATACAAGGTTTTTCCTTTTAACTAACTCTAAAGTCTTAAGTTCATAACAAATAACTTAATAAGTCAAAGAGTGAAAGAAATTAGAAGTAGTATTATATAGATAATTTGACCTTGGCTTTAATAGATAACATTATGTCTAGTCTATACATTATATAGTTATAACTTCCAGATAACAGGAGTTTGGAAGGATAGATACAAGTATAGCACAATTTAAGTTGATTATCAGACTGAAGAATAGTATATAGTATTTATATTCTTAAATATGGAAGTGATAATCTAATAATATTCTATTACTGTACATACTCTGAGTTGTTGGATATTACAGAAGTTGTTATTTGGAACTCTATGGAATTAATAAAAAATACAGGGTTTGGTCCTCAGGTTAATAGGTGATTGGAATGGAGTGTTATCCATACTGGAAGAGTATAAATATTGGATAGTATATGATAGTATTCCTCTCTTAAAGCCTTAGTTATGCAAGAAGTAGTGAGTGCTATGATTTCTACCCATGATGGAAAAAGGGTCAAGAAAAGAAACAAATCATACTACTTCAAGTCTAAGAAAAAATAGATGAGAAAGAAAGGAAAAGAAAGAGGAGAAGAGAAAAAGGGAAACAAGAATAGAAAAGGATATCAGAGTTGAGATAATAAAAGGGGACCAAGTTTATTAGAATAGACTTGGTGAAAGATAGATGTGAGATTAAAAGTATGAGTAAGTTTGGATATGGGTAGCTGTTAGGAACAGACCAGCCACTGAACCAGTTACACTTAAAGTGCACAATGTCAAGCTTAGCTTTGACATCTGGCTGGTACTATATATGTACTTCATACTATACTCCTAACAGTAGCCAGTCAGATTTTTCTTTTATAGTTTCATATCTTAGCTAGATGTCTTTGTAGAGTAACTTGCATGCTCATCTGCAGATAATTTTTAAGTTTATAATCTAAAAGATCTTGTATTTGGTTTTGCTATCTATTATGACTAGTAGTGGTAAAATTTGGATTAACTGAGGAAAGTGTTAGATATTGTGGGTTCAAGTATGAACATATAGAACACTAGATGAATATTTTAGGTATTTTTCCAACAGTTTTTTTGAAGGTTGCATAGTATAGAAAAACCGGGCTTTAATAAATATCTATTGTTCTATCTGAAAATTCAGAGTCAGAATTTTATATATATCTACTAATTATTGGTACTATTATTGTCCAGTGGATATATCTATTTTCAGAGTGTCTTGTAGTTCATCAAGATCTATAGTGAATTTATGGACATAGAATAAAGCAATATCTCTTTTCAGATTATTACAAAATAAGCTACTCACTAATTGTGATACTTGAACTTAGATAACTTGATAGTGATTCAGAAGTTCAGTATAATGAGATAGTAATGATAGATGATGAGTGGTATTAATAAAAATAATTGATGTTGTTAAGTCTAAGATCTAATTTTTAGATACAGAAGTATTTATATAATCAAAAACTGTTTGATGAGTATTTTCCAATGCAACTTTGATTATGGAAATCTGTTTAGTCATTTCTGAGATAATGGCCAATAAGAAACTTATAGTTACTGATAGTTTGATATCTTAGTAATCTGTTGTTACTTTTATACATTCTATATATGTACAGATAGCCATCATTTGGGGCTTTCCAGTACAACTTAGTTTGTGAAAATTAGTTGACTAGTTATGGAGATACAAGCTAAATGAAGTTTGTAATACAGGTGTATAGTGATGTTTGGATGGTAGCCTTTATTTGGGTCTAATCAGTTATTCTGTTAGTAGTTGTAGTAGATGTGAAGATACTATTTTAGCATCTGGTTGGTATGTTCTGTCTGGCCATCTCTCTCAGGGTAAAATAAAATAGAGTTTTATATCAAGAGCAGTTTCTAAGAATCTGAAGAAGTTTGAGACAAACTTAGATCTACAATTAGAAGTGATATAAAATGAAACATTATACTTAGAGAAGATATAAATTATAAACAGTTTTGCTAGATTATGTGAAATAATAGTATCTACTGTCAAAATAAATATAGCTTGCTTAGAGAGTTTATTAATAATGACTAGGATTGTATTGTAGTCAGATAAGAAGGAAAACTTTTTAATAAAATCTATAAAAATTGAGTTTCAGAGTTACTTGGGAATTAGAAGTTGTTTAAGTGTTCTGTAGGGCTTATAGTACTGTAGTTTGGACCTCATAAAAGTGACACAAGAATTACAAAACTTTTTGACATTCACATATAGGAATAGCTGAGTATAACTGTGATAGATAAGTTCTAATATTTTATTTTGCCTAAAATATCCTGTGAGAATGTGATTGTAGTAATACTGAAAAATATATATATGAAGATTATTTTCCTACAACATATAGATTTTTCTATTCTTGAATAGGAGTCCAGATATGTCTAATGACTAATATTTTACTAGATGATAGAAATGTTTCTGGAGTGTTTTGTCTTATATAACTGCTGACCAGATATTGTTATATAAGTTGTTAAAGTTTATAATGATAGCAATCCAAAGAGTTAGAGAAACCAAAGCTGTAGCTTAGAAAGATGTTACAAGCTGATTATGGATAAAGATGGAGCATATGTTTTGAGAGTTAACAGAATTGTAAGCAGCTCTTTTTCTCTAGGATAGAGGTCTTTTCTACAAGTAATAGTGTCTGGCTTAGATCCTAGGTATCATGGATAAAAATGAATAATGAGATTGAACTAAAAGAGGAATTTCAACCATTTTGCTTGGCAACAGGAGAGGATTTTAGTGGTCAAGAAATATTCTAGATTTCTGTAATCTATGATAATGTCTATAGAAAGTTCCAATTCCTCTAGGTAAAAGTACTATATACAGAAGACTTTAAATACTGTGAGAAGCTTTTTGTTGTACATATTGTAGTTAAGTTTGGCAATTTTAAATATATGAGAATGGAGTGTAACCAGATGAATCTTTTTCTCTTCCATCATGATCAAAAGAATAGCTGTAAGAGTATATTCTGATACATCAGTTTCTATAATTATCTGAGTATTAGGAATCTAATAGGTAAGAATTAGAGTAGAGATGAATATTTTTTTGAGAGTGTTGAATGCTTTATAGTATAGAGAATTAAAGTTCTAAGGGATATCTTTCTGAGTTAGTCAGATTAGTGAAGTGGTTATATCTAAGTAATTATGAATGAATTAATAATATAAATTAACAAATTCTAAGAATGCTTATATATCTTTAATTTTCTTAGATTTAGGCTAATTTTGAATCATTTTGATTTTATCAGAAAACATGGACAATTTAGAAGGGAATAGGATATATCCTAAGTATTCTATAGAATTAGAATAGAACTCACATTTCTCTATTTTTGTATATAGTCTAGCTTTTTGAAGTTAGTGCAATACTTCTTTAATGTGATCTTTATACTGGAACATATTGTCTAGATAGATGAGGATATTATTAAGATAAACTACTGCACAGATATCAAGAAGGTCTAAGAAAATGTTATTCATGAATTATTGGAAAGCTGCAGTGACATCAGTCAGACTGAGAGATATGACTACCCATTCAAAGAAATTATAGCAAGTACAGAAGGCTGTCTTCTATTTCTTCTCTTCTATGATTTATATCAGGTGATATACATAGCAGAGGTTGATTTTTGTATAGAAATGTGCCTTTTGAAATAAGTCAAGAAGGCCAGATATTCAAGGGAGTAAATATCTATCCTTTTACATAAAGTTAACATATAAACAAAGGAAGCTGTCTTTCTTCTTTATAAAAAGCACTAATGCTTTATGAGAAAAGAAAGTATGATATATGAATCTAGTGTTTAGGTTTTCACTAATGAACTTCTTTAGTACATTCTGTTTGGTAGTTCAAAATAAATAGACAGTTCCAACAGATGGTTTTTCCTTATTTTCTAACTTAATCTATAGGTTGTATGAGTGATATGGGGCCAGAATCTTTTGCTTTGGCCTTGCTAAAAGCATCAGAAAACTTGTGGTACTCAGTTGGAACAGCAGACAGATCAACTGGGTTATTTATAATCTTGGTAGATCTTTGTACAAGATGAAAGGTAGTTAATTCTGATATTTGTGCTTCTTGTTAGATGTAGTTCACACCTCATTATCCAAAATCTAGTAGGATATCTTGGAAGTCCAAATAAGTAAGTTATATATTATCTGAAAACATGGAAGACAGTTAAAATGATCTTTGGCTTCAGCTTGTATACTATATCTCTACTAACTATACTAATTACATATTTCAGAACAGAACTTGGGGATCTAGTAGGTAAGAAACCATTGGAGGGTGGTAAGGCATATTATCACCAATACTAGAAGTTGGTACTAGTTTTAGTCAATTTTCAGAATAAGCTAATATAATATAAACTACTAGATTATATACTAGATAATATACCTAGGGTATGTTAGATATAGTTCACACCTCATTATCCAAAATGCCTTTCCAGGTCTCAGATATCAAGAACTAAGTAAAATGCATTATCTGAAAATGCAGAAGTCAGAGTAAAATGACCTTTGGCTTCAACATATGTGTTATGCCTCTACAAGTTGTACTGGTCACATATTTTGGATTGGAACTAGAAACTTTAGAAGATGGACATCCATTAGAAGATGGTAAGATGTATTATTACTAACACTAAAAAATAGTGCTAATTTTAGTCAATTTTCAGAATAAGGAATTACAGAGTATCTAGTCATCTTAAATACTAGTACTTTATAACTAAGACTATATCTGAGAATCTGTGGAGACGATTATTTACTCTGTATACACTAAAGTTCTCAGAATAGTGTTTGGAGTTTTATAAAGAGTAGGAAAAAGCTATATACTCAATTATAGGGTAATTGACTATGAATGAAGCCAGATTGATCCATACTAGAAGAGTGGTGTAGACTAGAAGAGAGATATTCATTTCCACAGATGTTTTGAGTAGAGTGGATGTTGGTAAGCATTATCTGTGATAGGATCAGATGGGGTCAAATAGATTTTGATGGTATGTAACAATGTAGTTATCTGAAATGTAAACTGCTAAGTAAGTTACTCTGATTTCAAGTGATTTTTGGATGCTAGAGGATAGAGGTTTATAGAGTCAATCAAGACCAACAAGGATATTCAAGATAGAATGAAGAGGTTGGAGAGCACAGATGAGAGAGTAGGAGTTATCCATAGATTAAAATAGATGTAGTTGGAATATAGAACATGACACTGTTTATATGTATGACTGTACTCTGATGATAGCAATATATAGATAGGAAAAGGTTGTGAATTTGGAATTAAAGTTAGAAGTACTAGGTAGAAATTTTTTAAAAGTAACAGATACTAGAAGAATTTTAGAGAGATTAGTTTTTTCTTATGAGTCTGATCAGAAAGTGATAGACATAATAACCCAGTTAATTGTTAGATTGTGTTAGATGAGCCAGTTATATCTAAAGACTAGCAAACATGAAGAGTTGAGTAGAATGATATATACATTTAATATTATTTGGTTTTTGAACAGAAATGTAACAGATAGGAAAGCAGTTGTAATGATGTTATTTAATAACCCATCAAATACATAGATGAAGTCAGTTTTATAAGGATATTATGCTCTAGTATAAATACAGTATCAATAAAGTAGTATATAGATCTAGAGTTTATGAGGACATAAAAAGTTGGATTTTGAATATGGTCTAACTTGCAGACTAGTAGTAATGTGAGAGGTAGAGTAAGCAAATTTGGGTCAGAAAATATAGTAGCATTAAGATAAATAAGACTCTTGGTTACTATCACAAAATAAACTACTTACTTGTTTGTGATATCTGAACCTTGTATGTATTCTCAAAAGTTTAGAAGTGATTTAGAAGTTCAATAATGATGACAATGATAATAAAGATCAATACAGATGTTAATAATAATAAGGGATAATAATTGATAATAATTAATGTTGTTAAGTTTGAGGTTTAATTCTTAAATACAGAAGTATTTATATAAAATAGTAATAGTTTGTGTACAAGCTGTTTCTATTACATAATCAAAGCTTGTATCTAATAAAGCAATTATTTGTCATAGTAGATGTTAAGCTAATTTTGAAAAGTAACTAATTATATCACTATATTAATATGCTTATATTTCTATAAATACTGATCTCCATATGATGTATGATGTATTATTAGAAACTGTTTGATGAGTGCTTTCCAATGCAACCTTGATTATGGAAATCTGTTTAATCATTCCTGAGATAATAGCCAATGAAACTTGTAGTTACTAATAGTTTGATATCTTAATAATCTGTTGTTACTTTTGTACATCCTGTATATATGTGGATAGTTATCATTTGGGGCTTTTTAGTGCAACTTAGTTTGTGAAAATCAGTCTACTAGTTGTAAAATACAGGTTAAATAAAGTTTGTGACAAATACATAGACAAGATCAATGCAGCTCACATTCTAGTTTCCTAACTAAGTAGTTGGGATTGTTTCCAAAATGAAAAGCATAGCTTTTGCATGTTTGGCTTGAAACCTAGTAGTTCTAAATGAATGTAGGGATAGGCCTTAACTTTGTAACTTTTGTTGCTATAGTATATATATAGGTTATTGTTTACATATCTTTTTTGTTCATCTATGGTGAGTTTCCTATCACTTTCAAGTTGATCAGATATATTAATTTGGAGAGAAAGATTTAAGACTTCCTATCTAGGTTTAGTTTATTGAGTAAAATAAATATGAGAGTTTGAGATTAAGGTATAGATGGGAAGTTTTATATATGGTTGTGTTCTCTTTTTCTTTCCTAGTGACAGTTGTTGATAACCATGGTTAAGGAGTATATTGCTTGAAAAGTGTGTAGCTTTTTTTCTTTTCTCATACATATAGGATCTTGTAATCAGTTCAGAAGACCTTGATAGTATCAATAGTATAATATATTATCTTCCCAACTTGATTAGGATATATTTCATGAACTCAATATTATAGGTGGTAATTCTTTGTCTTCCCATTTTTCATTTGCTATATCAAATTTTTTGTACTCAACAACACACTATCTTTTACCTTATACTCTACCACCTTCTTTCTATTTATATCTGCATATTTTTTATTTCTTTCTGTAATTTTTCCAATACTACTTTCATCTTCTTATACATCTCCTTTATTTCCTTTACAAACTCTTTTGCTTTTATATGCTTTCCTTTTTTTCTTATCTCAAAGCCCATTCTGAACTCTGGTCTTTGAATAGTAATGACTTTGTTACTGTATATACTTTATTGTTGAAAACAAACTCTATAGTTGTTAACTATTCCAACTAATTATTTTGTTTATGATCAATATACATTCTCAAGTACTGCTCTAGCTCTTGATTTGTTCTCTCCATTTGTTTATCTGTCTGTGGATAAAAAGCTGTTAATAGCTTTGTTTCTATCATTAACTAACTTCTTTGTCAATCCTACCACAAACTGTATACTTCTGTTTGAAATCACACTCTTAGACAATTTATGCAACTTCCACATATTGTTTCTAAACAACCTTACTAACCTTTCTACTGTTATTTTTTCTGTTATCACTATAAAGTATAACATTTTCAAAAACCTATCACATACTACCAAAATTGAATCATGACTCTTAGATACTGGTAACTTCATAATAAAGTCCACTAATATATATTGCCATTCAGATTTCATCTACAGGTTGTTGAGTATAATAGTAATATTTCTGATAGAATTGGATAAGCCAAAATGACAGCAGAACTCTTCTGTAAATCATAACCAGTCTTCAAGCCAATCTTGGTAAATTTCTTGTTCTTCCTAGTTTAATCTAATTTCAAACCAGTCTTATACTACTTCTGTTAAGTAAATCATTACAAAGTTTATCTTTGTAGTACCAGTGGCAAAATGGGTAGAGTTAGTGCAGAAATGGAGTTGGCATCAGAACAGAAAGTTGTTTAACTTTTCCAGATTCACTTTATCAAAGACATTTGGCATTCAGATTCTAGTGACCAAGAATACAAGGTTTATTGCTAGTATAAGATTAACTACTAGTTTTTTGAGAGTCTTGGCCAGAAGATTTATGGACTGGGAGATTTGATGAGACATAGCTGGTATAGAGAGGGTAGGGGTTGCTCTGTCTTGGGTATATCAACCTGTTATAACTTAAACCTCAGTAATAAATCAAAAGAGAAACCTTGTATAAAGTTTATATAAGAAAACTCAATAAAGTTCCTAAGTATAATGTATCCTACTTATATACACTGGGCTATTGGTCTGTGCTACACTAAACTTAGCCTACCCTAAAGAGCATATATACTACATACCATTGATATATGATATGATATTATTGTTCTAAAGCCTTCTATGTTCTTTTATGACACATAATTATATGACTGTAACTTGTGATAGTGTCATGTTGGTGTGACAGTTTGTGATATCATACTAAATCCTAATCTTAAGTTAAAAATAAAATAAAATAGAGTCCTTTGTTCACAACTCTAATACAACCCAGTTGGAATCAGTATCTGCTAAAATGATTGCAAGTGAGTTTTCAGTACTTTTTAGGATTTTTTGAGAGGATAGATAGGTTAGTGTCACATTATTAAGTATCTGGAACAGTAGAGTTGTATAGCCAATAATATGGCTAGATTGGTAAACTGCTTGCTTAGTTACTAGTTAACTAAGGATATTGGAGAGATATAGAACTACAGCAGGAGAATGTTATGGAAATTTTAGTGAAGAGGTTAAAATGATTTATGTAATAGTGGCTATATAGTTTAATAATACTATTAGAGACAATTTATACTTGCTAGGGTTATCTACAATGATAGTATAGAAGATGGAGATAAAAGAATAACTTAGCAAGTCAAAGGGTAGAAGGAACTGGAAGTAGTGCTATACAGATAATTTAACCTTGGCTTCAATGGATAATATTACACCTAGCCTATATATCATGTAGTTATAACTTTCATATAACAGGATTTTGGAGGGATAAGCGCAAGTGTAGTATAATTCAAGTTGATTATCAAACTAAAGAATAGTACATGGTATCTATGTTTTTACATATGAAAGTGGTAATCTAATAATATTTTATTGCTATACATACTTTGGGTTGTTGGATATTACAGAAGTTGTTATTTGGAACTTCATGGAATTAATGAGGAATGCAGAGTTTGGTCTTCAGGAGATAATTGGAATGGAATGTTATCCATACTAAAAGAGTACAGATGTTAGATGGTATGTGACATTGATACATTATAAATATATCTATCTTTTGTGAGCATATTGGTATTCTTTTTTAAGTATCAGCTCTATACTATAAGTCTACTTTTGATCTGTCTATACAGGAAAATAGCAATAATTCTTAAAGGATTGTTTAGAGTAAAATGGTCTTCTCAGACCAAAATTGTTTATATTTTTCTAAAGCAATAGTTAGTAATTAGAATAGTCAATAGGTAGTATGAGATGGGATAAGAAGAAAGCTTAGTAACACTTACAGAGAATGATTTAAGCTTTAGATAAAAATCTTAAAGTAAGGTTAGCACTAGCTTTTCTTTGTTATCTTTATATGCTTTATTACTACCAACACTATTACTAATTGATTCCCCTCTCTATTACAACATGAGTCAACATGGCCAAGTAAAGTAGTTATAGCTCTGAGTAAGGTAACAAGCAGAGTAAATAGCAGCCACAAAGGCCTAGATAGTAATATTAGTATGTAGTAACTACTTACTAAGATAGTTAATGAATTACTAAGTAGTTTTATAATAAAGAGTCTTATGGAGATCACAAGAAAACTCAACAAGAAGTCCCTAATGTATTTTAATGTTACATAGTCTGTACTATCAATAAATAACCCTATTCTAATATACATATGTCATCTATGAGTTTACTATATTATAGCTATATTTTTCAACTTGTTATTCTAGATCTTTCTACTACTTTATAGACCTATAAAATCACATCATGTGACATGTCATATGGTAGCAATTAGAAAATCAAAATAAAATATACAGATCTATGTGTTATGATTAATATCTTATGTCTAACAGGTAGATGTCTCATAGACAATATGTATTGGGGTTTATTCATTTCCACTTTATTACTTTGCATTAAATGTGTACACCAATATCAAAACAAAAAACAGAAAAGAACTATGACTACAGGCTTTAGTGGATTTAGAATATACTCATACAGAAATTGACAAATAACTAATCAGAGAAGAAAGGATTAAAACAGAACTTATGGACAGATTATTTGAAGTCTTTAATACAGATGGAACAAAAAATGGAAAAGTCACATGATTTGCACCACTGGAAGTTGAAATCAATAAATACAAGGAACAAATCAAGATGGCAGTCATGAATTTAAATGATACAAACATATTCATATTCTTAGGATATGACTGGTTGACCAAACATAATTCAGAAGTAAACTGGGATACAGGAACAATAAAGTTTACCAGATGTCCAAAGATATGTCGAATACAGCATCAAGACATATACTTTACATCAAAAAACAGAAAAGCACAATCAATGGATAACTAGAATAACAAACAACAGAAAATAGGAAAGGAACTAGACCCAACCAACCCAGAAGACCTTCCAGAATATATTTGACTCTTTACGCATATTTTTAACAAAAATAAATTTGAAAAGTTGCTAGACAGATAAGAATGGGATCATAAAATTAATCTAACAGAGGAATCACCCAAAAAGCTTAATGTAAAAGCCTATGTTATAACAATAAAAGAAGAAGAAGTATTGAATCAATAGTTGGACAAACAGTTAAAAGCCAGATTGATAAAGGAATCCAAGTTGAGATATGTGACACCATGTTTTTACATTCCAAAGAAGAACGGATCTCTACAATTGATACAAGACTACAGAAAACTAAATCAAGTGACAATAAAAAACAAAACATTACTACCTTTAATTGGAGAGATCATTAATAAATTAAAGGAGGCAAGATACTTCAACAAATTGGACTTGATCTGGGAGTATAATAATGTATAGATCAAAGAGAAAGATAAATGAAAAGTGGCCTTTTTAACAAATAAAGGATTATTCAAACTGCAAGTGATATACTTTGAACTCTGTAATTTACTAGGAACATTTCAATGGATAATGAATAGTATATTCTGAGAATTATTGCATGAAGGAGTACTAGCCAACTATATAGATGACTTTGTAATACCTGCAAAAACAATAAAAGAACTAGAAGAAAGGACAATTCACTTTTTGAAGATAGCAGAAAAACACAATCTATATTTCAAGAAATCGAAATGTAACTTTAACATAGAAGAAATCCTGATTCTAGAAGTAGTAGTTGGGAGAGGACAAGTACAAATGGAAACAAATAAAGTCAAGACAGTTAAAGAATGTCAAACTCCTACCAAGCTAAAAGAAGTGGAGAGCTTCTTAGGATTTGCAAATTTCTACAAGTGATTTATCAAAAATTTTAGTCACATGACAAAATCTCTCAATGAACTCAAAGGAAAAAAGGATTGGAAGTGGGGAAAAGAATAACTAAAAGTATTTGAAGAACTGAAAGATAAGATAACAAGTCAACTGGTACTTGCTCTTCCAAAGAGAGAAGGAAAATTTTGAATAGAAATAGATGCCTCAGAGCATGCTATAGAAGGAGTTTTGTTGCAAGAACAAGAAGGAAAATAAAAGCCCATTGTGTTTTTATTATCAAGAATAATGTAACCAGCAGAACAAAACTATGAAATCTATAACAAAGAATTACTTACAATTGTGGAAGTATTAACCAAATGGAGATAATACTTATTGGATGCTATTGAGAAATTTGAAGTTTGGACAGATCACAAAAATCTCAAATATTTCAGAGAACTGCATAAGCTCAATGGATGACAAGCAAGATAATATTTGAAATTACAAGATTATGATTTCATACTACAAAATATTCCTGGAAAGACAAATACTAAGGCAGACATTTCATCAAGAAAAGACTATATCAATATCAAGAAGGACAATAAAGATGTACAAATGCTCAAGAAAGAAGTGTGGACAAGAAGACAAATAACAGTGGAGATAAAAATGATATGAAGAAGTCAAGTGGTAGAAGAAACCACTTTATTAAAAGAGATATGATGAAATGGAATGAAAGAATAAGAAGTGATCAAGGAACTAGAAAAAGAAGATGGTCAATCCTGGGAAGAAGATGGAATTGTCTATGTGGATGGAAGAATTTATGTGCTGAATAATAAAAAACTCAAGAAAAAGATTCTCTAAAAAAACCATGATCCAGCAGATATAGAATATTCAGGACAACAGCAAATAATGGAACTGATCAAAAGAAATTACTGGTGGCTGAGAATAAAGAATGATATGAAGAATTACATTTAAGGATGTTTTAAATACCAACAAAACAAAGTACAACATATGAAAAAGACGGGAGAACTATATCCTTTAAAAACACCAGAAAGACCATGGCAAGAGATCAGTATCGATATTATTGAACATTTACCAAAATCAGATGGAAAAGATGCCATTGTGGTTATAATGGATCAATTTACAAAAATAATTCGACTTAAGGCAACAATGACAAGTGTTTCATCAGAGAAAATTGCAAAAATATATCGGAACAAAATTTGGAAATTACATGGAATACCACAAATAGTTCTTAGCAACAGAGGACTATAGTTTGTGTCATGATTTATGAAGGATTTAATAAAAGCACTAGAAACCAAACAAATGTGATTCATAGCATATCATCCTCAGACTGACAGACAAACTGAGTGAATTAATCAAGAAATTGGAACATTTTTAAGACACTATATCAATTACCAACAGGACAACTAGATGGACTGGTTAGCAGCAACAGAATTCCAATACAATAACAAGAAACACACAGTAACAGAACATACTCTATTTAAACTTAATTTCAAAAGACATCCATAGAAAGGGTTCCTGACTGTACAAACGGAATTCCCAAATTATAAGAATTCTTAATAAGACTACAAAGAAGCTGAGAAAAAGTTACTAAATCAATGGAAATAGCAAAAAAAGCCATAAAAAGGCAATTTGACAAGAAGAGACAAAATCCACAAGAACTGAAAGAAGGGGATAATATATGGTTGGAAGCCAAGAATATTCATTCAAATAGACCCTCAAAGAAGCTGGACCAGAAAAGATATAGACTCTTTAAAATCTCAAAGAACATTGGTCAAGGGGTGTTTCAGCTTGAACTTCCAGAAGGATAGATGATTCACAATATGTTCAATGAAGATCTGTTGACACAATGTAAAGAACCATAATACAAAAGTCAACACATAGAACCCACATCCCTATCAGACATTATTAATGAAGAAGAGAAATATGAAGTAGAAGAAATCAGGAAGCATAGGAAAAGAGGACAGAGAACTCAATATTTAGTTCATTGGAAGGGTTATGGGGATAAACACAATCAATGGATTGCAGAAACAAGATTGCCTCATGTAAAAGAGGCAATTGAAAATTATTGAATAAGAATTTTGAGTCGAAATCTATAAAAAAATTCCAAATTGACAGTTTCAAAATATTCTAACCAACAAAATCTTCCACATGGCTCAACAATGAACAATAAACAAAATAACTAGACTGGAAAATATCACAAAATCATATGAGGAATTGAAAGGATGATGGACATATAAATGCAACTACAGAATATCATCAAGCTGGTAGAAGAAGCCAATACATAGATTGTAGAAATAAAGGGAACAATTTTATAAGTAAGTCACAACTATTAAACACAGACAGCAGCAGATATTTTCAGTATCTCAGAAGATCTATGCAACATTATTCAAGATGATATGGAAAACCAAGCATATCACATTCAACAACTACTAGTAGACAAGTTGGATAATTGTAAAGGAAAAGAAAACAAGTATGCTAAAGAACATATAAAGGAAATACAGGACACATACAAACAAGAAGATATTGTAATGAAGATGTCTCAAACCATTGATAAAGGAAAACAAAGAGAAGAAGAAGAAGAAGTTTTTCTTTACAAACCATATGATGTTGAAGAACCCAAACACAAGACACCTGAACTATAATTTATCCAAGATGAGGTTGATAATCTTGAAAAGCATATAAGGTACATACAATCACCTGTCAAAACAATGCCATTCTACCCACCTTCATACTACAAATCCTTACGACCACAAGGAGAACAAGATGAACAGTATTGGAATGAAATTACTATTGAGTTCTTGAAGAAAAAATATAATATGGATACAACAAGGAAAGAAATTCCCATCAGAATATACTTAGGAGGTCCACCTCATAAACCATACTTCATCACACTCACATTATAAGGACAAATTATTATTGGTCCAATGAAGAAGATAGTTACATCATATGTGATTAGAGATCTAACATTGTTAGACTAAGTTCATAGGGATATGAACATTAAAATAGGAGTATTGTTACAATTAATACCTTATGTCTAACAGATGGATGTCTCATAGACAACATGTATTAGGGTTCATTCATTTCCACTTCATTACTTTGCTGTGCCTTATGTTTTCCTCATATATAATTAGTTAGTGCCTTGTGTAGAAGTGGAGGCTTTCTCATTTCCTATGACTCACTTTCTCATATACTATATATGTTTTACTCATGGTCACTAGGTATATATAGCTGTAGATACAAGCCTGTATCTTTATGCTTTACCAATTGACTCAATCCTATCTCTTTACTCAAGTCTTTGTCTGAGTTGCAATCTGATCCAAGCTTAAGGTTGTAACACTAAGCATACTATGATATAAAACCACTCTTTTTTAATAGAGAATCAAGTCAAGTGATAGGTTTTGTAATAACCTGCAAATTATATATTAGAATGAAAATGAGGGAGAAAGAAGTAAAAGAACAAGTATAATGGGTGTTGACTTATGGTATAAGAAGAATTGGTAGATGTATAGAAGAAAAACTTATTGGAGGAGATAGAGGTAGGAGAAATTCAGTTTGTGTTAGTAGAAGATTTCTTGTTAGAATTGAAAAGAAAATTTAGAAGAGACAATAACAAGTTAGCCAAAGTTACTAAGCTTAAGAGGATAAAATAGAGAGGAAATACAATAGAAGAATTTGTTCAGGAATTTAAAAGAACAGCAAGGGGTAGTGAATATGAGAAAAGAGCATTAGTAGAGGAGTTCAAGAGAAGAATGAGTAATATAGTGAGAAGAAAGCTGATAGAAATAAGAAGACCTTCTAGAAGCATTTATGAAAGGGTAATTAATCTAAATCATCATCACAAGAGAAAAAGTAAGAAGGAAGAAGAAGGATTAAGAGGAAAGAAAGAAGAGAAAGGAAATACATAAGAGCAGAGGCAGAGAATAGAAAGAGGAGAAAATGAGACAAGAGAATAGAATAGATGGGAATAAAGAAGTAATAATTTACAGATATAAGAAAGGTGGAAAGGATAGGTACAAGTGCCAAAAGTTCTACAAGTAGCTAGGCCCACTCTAATGGGAGAAGTGGGAAAAAACATAATGGTGATCAAAAATTCTCTGTAGGAACAAAGAGAGAAAAAAGGAGAAATGAGGAGAAATACTTATGTGATGGTTATTGATAAGGAAAGAAGGTATTTTAACTGTGGAGAATTTGGGCACATAATCTGTCATTGTAGAAACCAAGAAGTCATTTTTAACTGAGTTCTTCAAATAGATTTACTGTACTAACTAGTAGAATAATATAAGCTGGTAAACCAAATTGAGAGAAACCTCTGAAAGAAGTAACTGTGTAGGTTGGCTTAGAGGGAATTGATATGTAGAAAGAAATAGCAGTAAAAGTACTGTTGGAAAGTGGGGCTATAGAGTTGGTAATGAGTTCTAAGTTTACAAGAAAGCAGTGGTTTAATTTTAAAAAAATTGAGAGACTTATATATATGAGAAACATAGATAAAACATTCAACAAGAAGGGGCCATAAAAATAGAAAATACAGTGAAAGTAAATATATTCTATAAGGGACATAAAGAGAGAATGAAAATTGATGTGATAAGAGAGTAGAAGTAGAATATAATTTTGAGAATGCCATGGTTTACTCACTACAACCCTGAAATTAACTGGAGAACATAAGAGATAAAAATAATGAGGTGCCTAGAAGAATGTGGGAAGCAGTAGAGACCAAAGTAGAAAAAACTAGGGTGGTAAAAGTAAAAAGAATAGAAGAAGAAACAGCAAAGTTTGAAGAAGAAGCCAAGAAATTGGTATTTCAAAGGTTCTACAAATATATTCATAAATAAAGAATTAAGAAAGGAGTATATTAAACTCTTGAAGCTGCTTCAAATATCACCAGTGTTTTTATAGAGAAGAAGGACAGTAAGAAGAGAATGGTTCAGGACTATAAATATTTAAATGAATAGACTATAAAAATAATTATCTTTTGTCTTTGATTTTAGACATTATAGAAAATATTAGTGAGAAAGGCAGCATTCATAATACTGGAAGGATCATTTGAACCAACAGTGATGTTTCTTGGTCTAACCAACTCACCTGCAATATTTTAAATGATGATGAACAAGATCCTACAGGACTTGATCAATACTGGAGAAGTGGCAAGTTTTATTGATAATGTAATTGTAAGAACAGAGGAAGAGGAGGGATATGATCAAGTAGTAAAAGAAGTAGTGAAAAGATTAGTGAAGAATGACTTATACATAAAACCAGAAAAATGCAAGTAAAAGGTCAGAAAAGTGAAATTCTTGGGAGTAGTAATAAAACTAGAGGGAATAAAAATAGAAAAGGAAAAAGTAAAGGCAGTATTGAACTGGCTAACTTCTGAGAGGGTTAAAGATATTCAGAAGTTTTTGGAACTTGCCAAACATTATAGACAGTTTATTAAAGATTTTGTGTAACCTGGTAAAAAAAATGGAATTGAACTGAAAGATAGGAGAAAGTGTTTAAGGAGTTGAAAAAAAGACATACAAAAGAACCAGTGTTATTTACACCAGATCTAGACAAAAAAATAAAAATGGAAGTTAATGTATTGGATTATATAACAGAAAGGGTTTTGTTGATAAAATAGATAGTAGATAGAGACTAGTAGCATACTTTTCTAAGTCTTTAAATGAGACCAAAAGGAACTATGAAATTCATAACAAGGAGATGTTAGTAGTGATTAGTGGACTGGAGAACTGGAAGTATTTGTTAGAGAGCACCAAGTTTAAGTTTGAGATTTAGACTAATTATAAGAATTTTAAATATTTTATGAAAGCAAAGAAGTTAAATTATAGACAAGCTCAATGGTTACTATACTTGTTAAGGTTTGACTTTACCTTGGAACATGTATTAGGGACAATGATAAGAAAGGTAGATAAATTGAATAAAAAACTGGATTGGAAAGTGGAAATGGAGAATGATAATGAAAATCAAATATTAATAAAGAAAGAATAGATTTGGAGTTTGACAAAAGTAGTAATAGAGAGACTGGAGATAGAGTAGATAGACAAAATTTAAAAAAAGCAAAGAAAAAAGATAAAGAAGTAATTAGAGTTGTAAAAGAAATAAAGAAGGTAGAAATAAAAGTATTGAGAGAAGATGAGTGGTAGATAGAAGGAGAGCTAGTATTAAAGGATGTTATATGCCAAGTCCATTCATTCAGAAGATACATTCCTATAGTAATACTACCTCTCAATATTCATGGCACAAGCTCATCCTTTTTACAACATGTCTCTGCAATGGTGACACAACAATCTGCTAGATATCTAGTCTTTTATAATAGAATACTTCTATTTGACTTGGTCTTCCATGGCAAAGTTCTATTTTACTTCTGTCGGTATCTCATCACTAAAACCTCTACTTGAGATGATAGAGGCTATACCACTGTAACTCTGAGCATTTCCTATATTTCTTACTTGTATATAAGACTAGTAGTTATACTGTAATTTTCTAGTCTGATAATTAACAAAGATAAACTCTTATTGAACTTGATCTTCAGTGTTCAATGGCAATATACCAATCAGCATCTACTCCCATCTTGGACTTCATTTATTCATCTGAAGTTGCGACTATGTGGCAGACAGACAGCACATAAGCTAAAGCTAAGGTTATTCCACAAGTTTGTGTTACCAAACACAGAGTTTATACACTTTATGTATCTCTGAGCTAACCCTGCAAACTTTCATCTCCTAGTGTGAACTGTATCTGAAAAAGAAGGGAAAAGTGTATGTGTCAAAGAATGAGGAGTTGAAAGTAGAAATAATCCAGTTATATCATAATATATCAGCAGCTAAACATAAAGAAAGATAAAAGATGATAGAGTTGGCAACAAGGAACTATTGGTGGCTAGGAGTGATAAAGAATATAGATAGATATATAGATAGATATAATTTGTGCCAAAGTATAAAGAACTATATAGAAGTACTAGTAGGAAAACTAATAGCAAACAAGGTACTAGAGAGACTATAAATATATCTGATAGTTGATTTTATCACAAAGTTACTATTAATAGCAAGGAAAGATGTAATTTTGGCAGTGTATGATAGGTTGTCCAAGATGGTACATTTTGTAAAAACAATAAAAGAAACATTAGTAGAGAAATTAGCAAGATTGTTCAGGAATAATATGTAAAATTTGCACAGATTACCAAAAAGTGTGATTTTGGATTAAAGATCACAGTTTATAATAGAGTTGACAAAGAAGTTAAAAAAATATTGGAGATTGAAACAAGATTGTCAACAGCATTTCACCTACAAACAAATGGGCAAATAGAGCATATAAACCAAGAATTGGAACAGTATTTGCAATTATTTATAGATGATAGAAAGAAGAATTGGCTAGAGTAGTTAGCAATAGTAGAGTTTATGGTAAACAACAAGATTCATGCAATACTTAAGATGTCTCTATTCATGTTGAATTATAGGAGAGAACTGAGGATGAAAGCAGATATTAAGAAAAAGTAGAGAAAGTGACAGAGTTTGTGGAGAGGATAAAGAAGATTTAGAAAAATACTGGAGCAGTATTGAAGAAAGTACAAGAATAAATGAAAAGGCAAGTGAATAAGAGAAGAATGGAAGCTGAAGAATGAAAGAAAGATAATAAGATAATAAGTATAAAAGACCTGGTATTCAAGAAACAACTAGCAAAGAAGTTAATGAAAAGATATATAGAGTTTTATACAATAGAAGAAATTGTATTAGCTAATGTAATTAAATTGAAATTGCCAGAGTTAATAAGAATTCATTCAGTAGTAAATATTAGTTAGGTAGTAGAAAAATTAGAGGAGTAGTAAAGTATTTGGTATGTTGGAAGGGGTTTATAGTAGAGTATAATATATAGGAGAGGAAAGAAGATTTAGAAAATGTAAAAGAGTCAATAGCTAAGTTTAATGAGTATAAAAGTGAAAAGGCAAGAAAAGTTAGATGTCAGAGTTCAAAACAGTAGACTCTAACTATTTTCTTTTCTTTTCTCATTTTTTATTTTTGGAGATTGAGGGTTAAGATGATGTCACTGTCACACTGTCACACAACAGTCACATGACAATGTCACTGTCACAAAACCACATATCACATGAAAGAGCATAGAAGATTCTGAAAGAATGATGTCATATAGTATATTTAACATATGTTGACTTTAAGGCAAAAACATGGCTGTTTAGGATAGGCTAGAAGTAGTTAGCACAAACCATGAAGTTTTAGTATATAAGGTAGACAATCCTGTACAGAGTTTTCTATCAAGTTCTCTTGTGTTCAACCCTAATACAAGGTTTTTTTATATAACCCACTCTAAGGTTTTGTGATCGTAATATTAGATATGGTAGAAAAACAAGACTTTAGATAAAGAAATTTACCAGGAAGGTACATAGCAAAGATACTATATAAATAAAATAATAGAAAAATCAAAAAATAATATTTAAAAAAGTTAAAGAAAAACTAGAAAAAATAAAAGTTAGTTTTTCTAAAGAAGAAACCTTAAAGAGAAGATAATTTCAGAGTTGAAGACAGTAAACTTAATTTCTTTTCTATTATTCTCTCTCATTTTTATTTTATTTTATTTTTTATTTCTAATTTTATTTATTAAAACTAAGTTAAAAAATTATAGTATAATATCATATATCTTTCTCTATATCATATAATGATGTGATTGTGACAGTCATATATAAGGTTCTGAAACAAATAATATTGTTAAATGTAATTTATACTAGAAAGTGAAAACCTAAGAAATTGGCTTGGTAATATACTAGGTGTGAGAATCCTATACAAAGTATGTAGTGATGTAGGCTCCCCAGAATAATCTTAGCTTTAGCTTATGTGTTATGTTATCTATCTATTATATAGTCATAACTTTAGGAGATAGAACAAAGTCTGAAGAAAATGAGTACCAATATAGTATATTGCTATAGAATACTAGAAATCAAGTTCAACTTGATTAAATTAATTATCAGACTAGTAAATTATAATATAACTACTAGTCTTATATACAAGAAAGAATAGTAGAAGATGCTTAGGAGTTTTAAAGTATAATCTCAGATAGATGTTGTAGCAACCACTTACCGTAACGGCACTTGTAGTTTGCTTACTTCAGCAAAGCTTGCTAATGGACTATCTCATAGTGGGGATTACAAGAGAACTCGACAAGGAGCCCTCACTGTATTGCTCCTCTATTTATATAACTTACAAGTGGTCCATGCTACAACAATGTGTCTACCTCATGTCCATCCACCATGCTTCCTACATGTGCCCTGATGTCATACTCTTAATCTCCACTGTACATGTGCACACTATATGTACACCATGAGGAACCCATATCTCTTAACGTCACTCCTAACCCTAACTCTGATCTAGACTCTTCCCGATCCTTCTAGACTCTAAGTCTTTCCAGACCGCTCTAGACTATTCTAGCCTATCACATGACTTCCAGGTCACGTGCCTATCTCCTATCTCTCTTTGTTCATTGTAAACTAATAATTACCTACTGTTCTAACCCTAAC
>Ga0157363_1000953_pt1 | contig 23129 bp, 18 predicted proteins | sample AttsexASBM1_FD_111477 | JGI IMG/M metagenome (GOLD analysis project Ga0157363, IMG submission 111477) | Fungus gardens microbial communities from leaf cutter ant in Ribeirão Preto, State of São Paulo, Brazil - Atta sexdens ASBM1 | ecosystem: Host-associated > Fungi > Mycelium > Unclassified ... | reverse complement strand
TATTGAAGTACTCGATGGTTCCCGCCGCCGCGCCGCCTGTCTTTATAACGGCACGCCATTTGAAGTGCTGGTCACCAAAGATGAGCTCTCGCTGTCTGACGCGCGTCAGCTCGCTATCGATATCCAGACCGCGAAAGAGCACACGCTGCGCGAATTGGGTAAGCGTCTGATGCTCATGTATCCTGAAAGCATGAATCAGTCAGAAATCGCCCGCGCAGAAGGGCTGTCGGCAGCGAAAATCAGCCGCGCCTTTCAGGCCGCCTCGGTACCTGACGCACTGATTGGCCTCTTTCCTTCAGTGAGCGATCTTTCTATCAATGATTATCAGACCCTGTTGGATGTTGCTGAGAAAGTAGAAGCAAGACGGGGCAGCCTTGATGAACTGGTAGAGACGGTACGCGAGCGCATAGAAGGGGAGACAACGTTGGATCCCCACGACCCGACATCAAAATCCCGCATCATTGGCTTTATTCGTTCGGTAAACAGCAGTGCAAAAAGCGCGAAAGCTGACAAGAAAGTCGTGACGGAAAAGATGGCTGAGTTCCAGGATAAAAAACAGTTCGCCCGTAAGAAGACGGATGCGGAAAAACGTCTGGTCACCTATGAGTTTTCACGTATTCCCGCGCATTATCAGGCGGAACTCGATGCCGCTGTAAAAACGATACTGGAAAAAATGCAGGCTGACAGCAAAGCCTGATAACAGAAAGGCCTTGACCAGAGACATTGCTCTGTCTGGGCCTTACCTTTATCACTTCCTGGTAAGTTGTCACTTATTACCCATAGAAAAGACGCTGTAACCAACTGTTTTATAAAAACTTGAACACAATATTTCAAACTGAAATTCCCGACGATTTCATTCATAAAATAGCCCTTTGAGTACTCAAAGGGGCAGCAGCCGTCCTTACGCCAGCTCATGAGGGTATCTCAATTCAGGGTTAGCAGATGCTCCGTTAGATTGGAAAATCACCATGACTGGAAAATCACCATGACTGGAAATAATCTCCCGTTATAAGATTGTGTCATTAACTGATGTATATTGCCCCTAAAAAAAGCTTACTAATAAAGTGGTTATTTCACCTCACTGTTTCTACATCTTCTGGTTTCTTATCTTGAAATCGCTCATAACGGCTTACTACAGAAAGTTACATTACATCAACTGTAATCAGTAAGCGGCCTCAGAACAGGTTCCCGGTTCAATGCTAGTTGTGGCTATTATGCAATCCAGAAAACCAGCATTTTATTGTTTCTATGCAGTAAGCGCCTGCAAAGCCTGAATATCTTCGTTCTGACTTTAGCTCTGGAACATTCTTCTTTACTCAGCAGGTCAGGGCAGAGATATAAGCTGTAATGAGTAATTTACTCCCTATAGTTTATATTACTCACTACAGCTTATGACATAAGCTGTAGTGAGTATCTGACTCTCTTAAGCGTATATATAAACTGTAGCGAGTAATTTGCCTGGTTTTATCAGAGTGACGCCACGGCTTTCTGCAGCTGTAGGAGGGTTCTGTGCGCTGAAGCCTGTCACAGGAGAGGGCGGTACGTAAAGGGGAACTGGCGTGACAATGCTGAGCAAACAAGCTGCCCGACAAAAGGCTATGGAACAACAAAGCATAAAAAATATATAAGCTGTAGTGAGTAAGTTACTCACTACAGCTTATATTTGCAGTGTATGTTCCAGACAATCTTTCTAATCAAGTCTAATCATCTTTATGATTTAAAAGATTATTTTACGTTTTCACGTAGGACCTGAGAGATGACAGCGCCAGAAGATTGCCAGTAGAAGAAGTTTCCATTGCCAGATTTACTCACCAGAAGCTATATAAGCTGTAGTGAGTAAACTGACGTGGACATGTACTTTTAGCCCCCTATCCACGCAGCCCTGAAAATTCATTTACTTGTTTTGAAGAGTTTTTCCAGGTCATCCATGGTAATCCCCAGCTTTTCGAGCACTTCGAGCTTTTTCGTCAATTCAGGATCGGGAGCTGCAGGTGCAGGCACTGCTGTCGGAATGGTTTCTTCGCTCTCATTTTTAGGCGCTTTCAGCTTGGGTCGGCGATAGTGCACGTTAAAGAAGACCGCACGGCCTCTCTGAACTTCGGTATAGTCCAGGTAACCAATCTCCTTCAGCTGCTCCATAGCGCGCCGTACGGTCTGATTTTGAGAGAATACGGGGGATTTGAGGTTAAGCCTGGCGCGCAGTCGCGCAAGCGATATAGGCGCCGGATTTTTTGGCAGACTCTCAATAAAGGTATAGATGGCCTGAGCCGACTCGCGGCGCTTGAGGACATTAATGGCTTTAAGCTGCAAAAGTACTTTACGATCAAACTGATAAAGCTCAAACAGCCGAGGATCGGCCTGCAGGATGACAATATCTTTTGCGGTATCGTAGTAAGCTGACTGCACGAGGTGCGTGACGTACTCTTTAGAGTGCTCTTTGGTGTTGGCCGTAAAAGAGATGACCGTACCCGCAATACGCTTCAGAGAAGGGCTTATACGCTCTCTGAGCTTTTTAGATGAGCGATTAGAGGGTATGCCACAGAGCTTGGCGAATTCAACGAAAGGGAGCTGTACCTTATCGCCAATCACTTTATGCTTGGCGAACGAATGGATAATCCCCACCCAGGTTTTGAAATCGTTATCCATATCCAACCGCGGGCCGACAATCTCGACTTTATCGAAACCTTCTGCCTTGGCCAGCGAGAGCCGGGACAGCTCTTCGGTCGCGTCCGTTACGGACATAGTGTTTTTTTTACTGTTTTTCAGCGATTTAAGTGTAGGAACAAAAACGCCAAGCCGCATAAGCGCGACCGGCTGCACCGTATTGTTAGCATTAGGCGTAAGCGTGACGAGTTCGCCAGTGGACTTATCCATCTCCTGGAAAAGGGTATCAAGATCTATGCTTTCGTTATCCAAAACAGGCTCCGGATCCTAATCGTTAACAATACAACTTGTTAATTTAACTATTAAAAAGCGTTACGGGCACAGCACGCAAGTGGTTCTGCAGGCACGTTCAGATCCGCTGAGTCTGTGGATCAAATTGGTATGATCCAGACAAAATAAACAGGACAGCGAATAGCAGCATGAAATTAAAGAGAAAAATTATCCACAGTTAAACAGATAAAACCTTGATTAAACTCACTATAGCTTATCTTGTTCGCCAGTTACAGCTTATAGTTTACGCCTCATAGCTTATACTGTGCTAACTACAGCTTATATCTTACTGACTACAGCTTATGCGATCACCCTTTCAGGCCAGAACTGACAAGGGTTACAGCGATCGGGGATCTCTTTAGGATCTTATTAGGATCATATAAGGATCGTATTATTGGGATCTATCCAGTGGATAACTCTATTTACCAGGCCTCGTGTAAGCATCTCTCGCCGCCTTTCACTTTCAGCATCTTCATGTAAAGCGTTTTCCTGACAGTGCTAAAGCTGACAGTAAGCCACCGAGCGCATATATGCTCCCTGAATTTGGTTTCAACGTCACGCACTGCCATGCAGAATAAGTTTGCTATGTGCTGTTTAAGGCGCACTTAAACAGAAAGAAAATCGTTGCGTTGTCACGTCGCGACAAAGGGATGAACACTTTTCAGTGTGCTATTCTTCTGTTTTCACGACGTTATTATTTGAATAAACAGATTGTCTGTATGAGATTAACTGAGTAAGGCTGCATTGATATAGCCTTACATGGCTAAAGAGATGACGAAAATCTAGTGATTTCTTAATGATTTACATAATCGATGGAACTATTGCCTATAACTCAGACGACTGCTCGCTGAGTCATCTGCCTACTCAGGAATCGCTAAGCCTCAGTATCTCTTCAGGCCGACTTTTTGAGCGTCTGTTGAATTCAGACGGCGAGATCCTGCCGCGAGATACTCTGCTTACCGAAGTCTGGGACAAATATGGTCTGCGTGGCTCTAACAGCAATCTCAACCAGTATCTGAGCATCCTGAGAAGGGCACTGGCAGCCTATGGCTGTGAGAACCTCATTATTACCATCCCGAAAGTTGGTATTCGCCTCAACACCGAGATCCCGATAACGCGTGAATCCGCCATCTCAGAGGAGGTGCCTGATGCCACAACTGCCATCATTGAAGAGCAAGCAATCAAAAGTCCTGAAGCTTTCCAGCCTCACAAAAAGGGGGCAAACAGCAGCAGGGGAAGCAGATGGCAATTCAAAGCAGCCACTCTGGCAATACTGCTTGGCGTCATCGCCTGGATTTGGCTGAAGTCAGATTCCAGCGAGCAGGAAATATCGCCGGTTTCAGTCAGCCTGCCAGGCGGATGCAGTGCTGTGTTTGTGGCCGGGCTAGATGTGGGTGAGCGCGAGTCGGTCAAAAAACAGATCCTGCAAATACTCAGGGAGAATCATCAGTCTTGCGATGCCAGCCGGCGGCTCTATTTTGATAAGAACACCTCTTTCAATACGCAAAATTACGGCCGCACTATACTTTCATCCTGTAAGCTTAACGACAGCGGCCATGTTATCTCCTGCGACAACTTTTACTATATCGACTGGAGACTAGATTGAGACGACGTACCGTTGTGATTTTATCCATGATGCTGACAGCGCTGGTTATACTTTTAGCCAGTATCGACTATCTTCGCCACCAGGCTGATTCATTTCCATTCCGCTGCGCGACCTTTACCCGTTATGATCTCAGTCGTAAAGAAGGGGGTCACCTGGACTTTAACGTCACTCAGGATTTACGCTTTCAAAATCGTAATTCTGGCTATTTTTTGCTTAACGGACAGGTCACCAGCGGAGAGGTTACAACGCTGCTGAACAGGCGAATTAATCTCACTACAGGCGATAAGATAGATTACGATACCTATCGCTATAAAATTAGCGAAATCATTACGGCGTCAACCGATAATACGCCAGATAAAACGTTCAATATGCTGTTAGCAGAACTCACGCTGGGTCCCTCTTATCTTCAACTCGACGTCATTAAAGTCGACGACAAATCCTATCTTATCGGTGGTCCGCTTTCTTATTTATTCACTTGCCAACGCTATTAACGGTTGCAGGTCCAACGCCGCATCTTCACTTCTGACAGGAACCCATTAAGCGATCCGGGGGCCTGTTTTGCCGCTTATCGCATGGCCGTTTGCACCTGTTCATCCAGTCTTGAGACTAAGGATCTTTTTGGTTCTTTATCTGGCTAGTATGTGTTTTTTTATTTATGAAAAACTAAATATTCAATAATTTCAGATTTTAATTGTACATGGCCGTCGTAAAGAGTGTCATAAAACATGTCAGGGGAAAGCCCTGAATTTTAATTCTGGGGATTATCTTATGCGTATCTTAAGACCTACCGTTCTGGCAACTGTGGCTTCCGCCATGATGACCGCTGCCTTTATTCCTGCCGCAATGGCCATTGACTCAGGCATTAATACAGGTAAAAACTTTACTGACGTTACCGTAGGTATGGGGCAGGAGAGTGGAGGTCTTTATATTAACGGAAACTGGATTAAAAATAACGCAAATGGCCGCGAAAAAACCGGTGCTGAAGCGGGCATAAATATGAAAGCTGGCGCGGTGGACGTGAAGGTCGGTATTCAGGCTGACTATGTGAAAGGCGCTTCAGGAGACAGCGAGGGTGTCGTGTTCCCGGTCGGCGTCGGCGTTAATATTCCGGTTATTTCACAGGTAGGAATTTACGGCAGTATGTTTACCGCGCCGCGTCAGATGAGTAATACGGCAAAAAGCTACCTGGATGCTGATGCTGGCGTGAGTTGGAAGCCGATTGATATGATCACGCTTAAAGCGGGCTATCGTTATATTGGCATGGATGGCAAAGGTTCGCGTGAAAATCAGCGTCTGATTGAAGGCCCTTACATTGGCGGTCAGCTCAGCTTTTAATTCATCCCTGTATGGCTGTAACGAGAATGGACAATCGGGCAGCCACCTGCCAAAAAAAAGCCGCTGAATAGCGGCAAACGGTCAAAGCTTCCGTAAAACAACAGGGGTAATTATTCTATATCGCGCAGCTTTTGTATGGCTGTTTATGCATATTAATCAGCAGAAGTTTTAAGACACAGCTGATTAAAACATCATTAATATCCTAATTTTTTGTTTTTTTATTTAATGAGTGACAATTTCCTTTCATTCTGATCCTTGTAACATTATCGATTCAGCTTATTAGCAAGAAGAGATAATGCATAATGCTAATTTAGGCGTAAAGATGGATCATTTCTGGAAATAAAACACGACCCGGAATAAGCGTTGCAATCTATCGGGGAGTGGTCCTTACAGCCCTTGTCTAGCTGCATGGAGCAGGACAAGGGCTGGCCAGCCCCGGCGATAACCGGGGAGAGGGATCAGGAATGGATCTGAAAGCTTTTCAGCATATCATTCAAGCGCTGAACTTCAGCGTCAGTCAGCGGCGACGCTTTAGAAAGGGAGAAAATCAACAGATCCTCCATATACAGGGTAAAGATCGCCTGCTTTTGATAAAGGCGCTGGCCATCGCCTCGATTGAAATCGTAACCGATCATGACGCCGGACGTCAGATGCTCGCCAAGCACAGCCAGCTCGTACGGTCCCTGCTGCCAGTCCTTCATCTGCTTTTTCAGAATCGCGAGCTGGCTCTCAATATATTCTTCCACGTTATTGTGGTTGCCTAACTTATCACGCGAAATAGTCATCGGCGGCAGAACCGAACGAGGATCGGCCAGCGTATTCAACGTGCGCTCGCAGTAGCCTTCAGGCAGGGTGATCATTCCTTCGCTAAAGCGGCAAATGTGCTTATCCATGTGTTATCTCCATTGCTTTATTGTCTTCTCCACGGGCGAATAGCTGTTCGGCCGTGACTTCGCTGAGCTTACCGTTATGCAACATGACGATCTTATCCGCGCTACGGATGGTTTCCGGGCGGTGAGCGATGATGATACGGGTAATATTCATCCGCTTAATCGCGGTATTGATCTGCGCTTCGTTATAAATATCCAGATGACTGGTCGCCTCATCCAGCACCAGGATTTGCGGCTCGCGATAAAGGGCGCGCGCCAGCAAAATGCGCTGCAGCTGGCCGCCGGAAAGAAAGGATCCCATGTCGCCGACCAGACTCTGGTAGTTCATCGGCATTTTCATGATATCGCCGTGGATCTGCGCCAGCCGCGCGACCCGAGTGATTTTTGCGTGATCGGGTTCGTTATCAAAAAAGCTGATGTTTTCGCTGATTGAGCCTGAAAAGAGAATATCGTCCTGCATCACGCAGCCGATGCGATTTCGGTGATGCTGCAGCCCCGTCTGGGTAATATCCATGCCGCCAACGGTGATGGTGCCGCCTTCCGGATGTAGCAGGCCCAGAATAATCTTCGCCAGCGTGGTTTTACCCTGACCAGAGGGCCCTACGATCGCAATGCTTTCACCCGCTTTAATGGTCAGGCTAACGCCGTCAATAACCCAGGGTTCGGTGGGCGCATAGCGGAAGCGAATATCGTTTAGCACGATATCCTGCGCCGGCTGCGCGTCATCGGTTTTATGCAGCAGCGTCGGGCTCGCTTCTGAGCTCGGTTCGGTTTCTGACAGCACGATATCAGCCAGACGTTCGCCATGCATACGCAGCATGCGGAAGTCGATAATCGCATTAATCAGGCCAGCGCCGCGGCTCATAAACTGATCGGCAAAGCTGATAAACGCCGTGAGCATTCCCGCCGAGAAGTTACCGTCAAGCACCTGCAGCGCCGCCAGCCATACCAGAACCACCCGGCCGACCGATGTCAGTAATCCTTGCGCCGAGCCGAACAGGATATTGAGCTTTTGCATTACGATGCCTTTATTGGTGCTGTCCACCAAAAAGTTCATATAGGCAGCAAGGCGCGGCATTTGTTTGTTATTGGTTTTGACTGCCTGAATGCCGCGCAGCGTTTCCAGCAGCGAAGACTGGGTACGCGCCGAGCTGATAATCTGCTCTTCATTGGCGCGGCGTACCGGGTCATACGCGATAAAGCGCAGCAGGGCGTAAGCCAGGAACAGCGCAATAACCAGCCAGGCCAGTTTTGCGTTGTAGATAAACAGCATTGCGACGGTAATGATCGACATGACGCCATCCAGTACCGTGCTGATAAAACGGGTAGTGAGAGTGCTCTGAATCGTATTCAGCGAGCCGTAGCGCGAAAGAATATCGCCGACGTGGCGTGACTCGAACCATTCAAGCGGCAGCTTCAACATATGGTGGCAGACATTAATGGTCCACTGCACGCTCAGCTGGCTGGAGAACCAGCTCATTACCCAGGAGCGCAGAGCGGTAATCATGGTCTGGAACAGTGCGATCATGATAAATCCGACGCCAAGCAGGGTGAGCAGGGAGTAGTCGGCGGACACCAGAACCATATCCATGACCCATTGCATAAAGAACGGCGAGAGCACGCCGAACAGCTCCAGCGCTACCGACAAAATCAGCACCTGTACAAACGCGGACTTCACGCCGGTGACGCTGCCCACCAGCTTACGCATTGAAATGCGAGCTTTTTCTTCTTTAACTTCAAAGGTGGAGGTCGGGATTAGCTCCAGCGCGACGCCGGTGAAGGCGGTAGAGACCTCCTTCAGCGTCATTACCCGAAGGCCGCGCGCAGGATCGTGAAGGGTAACCTTATTGCCCTGCACCTTTTTTAACACGACAAAATGGTTAAGCTCCCAGTGCAAAATGCAGGGCGTGCGCAATTTGGACAGCTCTTCAAGATCGATGCGCAGCGCGCGTGAACTCATATTGAGCTGCTGCGCCATCGCAATAACGTCGGCCAGCGTGGCGCCCTTGAGCGACGTCGCAAACTGGCGGCGCAGGGTGATCATATCGATCTCGTGCCCATAATAGTTGGCGATCATGCCCAGACAAGCCAGACCGCACTCGGTCGCCTGGGACTGACGGATCAGTGGCAGGCGGTTAAACCATTTGAAATTGAGTTTCTCTAATAACAACACAGCACAGACCTTTTAATCAGAGAGAAATTTTGTGACCCAGCGCGAATAACGGCTCCAGCACCCACTCGTAGAGATGACGCTGATCGACAATAAAGTCGGCATCCAGCGCCATGCCTGGTTTGAGCGGCTCGTCCTGCGAGTAGGCTTTGATTGTTTGCTTGTCCAGCGCTACCAGCACCCGGTACTGCTGTTCCTGAACGTTGTTTTTACCGGTTAAGGTCGCGACTTCCTGCGGCGAAAGGGCGGTACGAGAAACCTCAATGACTTTGCCGTATTGCTGACCAAATTTTTGATAAGGAAAGGCTTTATAACGCAGCACCACGCGCTGGCCAGCCTGAATAAAACCAATGGACTGGGTATTCACCATAATGCGTGCTACCAGTTCGCTGTCGCTGGGCAAAATGGCAATGGCTGACTGGCCGGCGTTAACCATCTGGCCGTTTTTGACCATAATCATGCCGACATACCCGCTTTTCGGCGCGCGCAGCTCAATAGAGCGGCGCGCCTCGTTTTCCGCCATCGACTGACGGTTGTCCGCCAGCTGACGTTCGATGTCGTTGCGTTTCTTTTCGTCATCCAGCGGTTTTTCATGCAGCTGCTGCTGCGCCTGAACGATTTTCTGTGTGATATCCAGCAGCTGGCGCTGATACTCCTGATAACGCGCCTGGTTATCGAGCAGCGTAGATTCCTGCTCTTCAAGCTGGCGATTAGACGCATAACCCTGGCTTTGCATCGCCTTGAGCTTGTCGAGCTGTAGTCGCGCAAGGGCAACCTGCTTGTTGCGATGCGCCAGCTGCAGCCTTAACTGCTCTTGCTGAAGCTTCAGGCTGTCGACCGTCGCGCGCACACCTTCCATCTCAACCTCATGCAACTTGCTGAGATTTCGCAGATCCTGCTGCAGGCGTTCGCGCTGCGCGGCGAGGTTTTCGGCGATGACCTCACGTGTTTGCCCCAGCTGCGTGGATACCTCTGAGGACATCACCATCACGACGTCGCCTTTTTCCACATGCTGGCCCTCTTTAACCGGAATATCGATCACGGTGGCCGTGACAGGCGGCGGGATGATCAGCATGCCGTTTTTAGGCAGCAGCTCGCCGGTTGACGATTCATATTTGGTGTAACTGCCAAAAATAAAGAAGAGGGCAGTGGCCGCAGTGATAACGATCACCACGGAAATGACCAACCAGCGGTAGGGCGGGCAATAGAGCGCCACGGTGCCCAGACTGCCGCGGTTGGCCGCATCAAGTGCTTCCTGGCGGAAAAGTGACTGTTCCATTTATCTGTTCATCATGAGTTGGAGAATTAACGGCACTGAAAATAATTCAGCATTTCGAGTGACAAGGAGCCGGTGCTTTGCGCCAGGCCGATCAGCGCATTGAGATAGTTCAGACGCGCCTCCGCCTGATCTTTCAAGGCACTGTAGTATTTCTGCTGGGCATCCAGTTCATCATTGACCGTACGGAACCCCATCTCGCGGCCATACTGAACGGACACCACTTTTTCGCGTGCTGACGCCACCGCATTTTTTTCCGCTTCCAGCAGCGCTTTGCCGTTGGTCAGGCTGAGCCAGGCGGAGCGCGTGTCCTGCACTGCTTTGCGCTGCGCTTCTAAGGTTGAGTATTTTGCCGCTTCGCGGCGGTAAGCGGCTTCAAACGACTGAGAAATCTGGCTACCGCCGGCAAACAGCGGAACCGAGACGTTGACGCCGTACTGCAGGTTGTTGCTTTTGGAATTAGTGCCGAAAATAGCGTCATACAGAATGTTGTCTTCGTTATCATTCCGACTCCAGTTTTTGCCATAGCTGGCGTAAAGCGACACGACGGGCATATGCGCGCCGGTTGCCGCCAGCACATCCGCATCGGCCTGATCGGTCTGAAACAGAGCAACCTTGATCCCGGTATTCCGCTGCTGGCTGGCACTGATCGCTTCAGCTAAGGATGAATAAGGCGTGGACTTCAGGCACTGGAAATTAACCGGTTCAATGGTGTCGGGATTAATGCCCGACAAGCGGCGCACGGCTTCGCCCGCCAGCAGCAGCTGGTTGCTCGCTTCAATTTCTTTTGCCTGTGCGATTGCGAAGTTCGCTTTCGCTTCATCTACTTCAGTACGGGTGTTTTGACCGTTACGGAGGCCGGCCTGAAGCTTTTCCATCTGCTGTTTGAAATTATGGCTGGCCGCCTGAGCCGCCTGGAGAACCTCTTGCTGATAGAGCACGGAGAAATAGGCGTTAGCGATGGCGTTCAGCAGTTTTTCTTCCGCCAGGCGCGCTTGTGCCTCGGCGGTATTGGCGATAGCGACGCCTTTACGCCAGCCGGCATATTTACTCATATCAAAAAGCGGTTGCCTGACGCTCACGTCATAGCTATGCGTCGTGACGCCGCTCTGATATTTTCTGTCGGGTTGTTCCTGACGATTCCAGTTGCCTTCCAGCGTCAGGGTCGGCAGCATGCCGGCCATGCCTTGCCAGTATTTTTGCCGATCGGCTTCGCTGGTTTTTTTGCTGGACTGTAGCGCTGAGTCAAAGGTTAAGGCTGCCTGCGCGGCCTGCTGCAGGTTTGTGGCGTAGGTGCTGGGTGGAACGCAATAAAGCGTTATCAATATATAACAGATATTATAATGTTTCATGGTTTTCGCTGTTTCGGACAATAAAAGATGCCTGGGTTAAATTAATTCCTGGGCAAATACATACTTGATTAAATCAGTATTGGAATGAAGCTGAAGTTTGCGCATTGCGTTATATTTCTGGGTTGCGACAGTACTGACGCTGCGCTGACGCAATCTGGCAATTTCCATTAAGTTATACCCCATCGCAAAAAGTCTGATCACTTCTATTTCCGACGGGGATAACAAACTTTTTACTGGGCCTGAAAGATTATCCCGTGCCAGATGTTTTAATTGTTCGGAATAATAGGTCCCTGCGTTTTCGGAGCATACCCAGTGAAAAGCCCGCACCAGTTCTCGTCGGTCGTCGCGTTTGCTGACGATGGCGCTGACAGGAATTTGTAGCACTCTTTTTAAAATAGCCTGGCTGTTTTGCGCCGTAAAAACAATGATTTTAAGTTCAGGCATTAGATTATGAATCTCTTCAATTTTCTTTACGCCGTTTAAATCATTGCGCTCAAAGCTAAACATAAAATCGGTGATTAAAATGTCAGGTTTTTTCTCCTTTAGGCGTATTAATAAATTTTCTGCATCTACGGGATAAGTGAAGATTTCCTGATGGTTAAATTCCGCTGCCAGTATTGACTGGATTGAATAAACAATAAACGGGCTCTCATCAGATACACCAATTCCCAGTGTCCTTTTTTTTTGTGGCATATCGTCTGATAAATCCTTTAATCAGGTGGATAAAAAAGGGCTCCGCAGAGCCCTGCAGGTTACTGGTAGCTGATTGTATAAGTCGCTACCGCATTGGCTGTTCCCGGGCTGACCGTTGACGCGGTCTGATAGTAACGCGCATACAACGGTACGGTAACGAGCGCACTAGAGAGCGGATATGAGGCGACGGCAAAGGGGGTAGCCAGGGCGATCGGTTGCTGATTGCCATTAAGGATCTGCACGCCGACGCCGCTCGCGGTTGAGGTGGAATTCAACGCCACAACGCCTGAATCCGACAAACCGCTGACCGTATCGCCATCGAACTGCATCATTACATCGAACGTACCGGAAAGTAATGCTTCGCAGTTCAGCTGAATAGAAAAGGGGATCGCACTGCTGGTTTGTCCTATTCCCGATCCTAATCCGCTGCTTTTGCTGACCGAGTAACTGCCCAGTGGCACTTCCTGATTAGCGTTACCGGCAACCGTACAGGTCTCATCTGTTACCGTGACATAGGTTCTCAGGTTTGAGGCCACATAGTTGGCATCAGATCCCGCAGCCTGAGAGCCAACCTTAAACAGGCTCAGGTTGGTACGTGCAACCGGCGTCAGCGAAGAAGACGTTTTCACAATCCTGAAAGGTACGGTCAGGGTAAAATCGGTCCAGTTATTAAGGATCCCGCCGGTTGTTATACCGGCATAGGTTGTGATCATCTGTCCCGTGGCCACACTTCCCGCTTCGTTGGAATATTCACCGCCATAACCCAGATACATGGTCAATCCATAGCCCAGCGATCCTTCTGCATTTGCTAATCGCTTGAAATAGACTTCCGCGGACAGGCCATCAGCATATTGAAGAAAATTAATGCCGCATTGTACGTCGACCGTCATCGAGCCTTCATAAACAGTGGTGCCGATGGGAACGGCAGATGACAGGTTAATTCCCAGTGTGCGTAAATCTATAGCGCTATAGGTCATAGGTGCCTGGCAGACTAATTCCGTATCTGCTGCAGCACGCGCTCCACTGGTCATCATGGCGATAATATTAATAGCCAACATAGCATGAGCGAAAATGTTGGCCGCTCTTTTTAGTGATTTAAATAAGGTCATAACGGTTCACCTGATTAACCCTGATTTTCGTTATCGGTTATGCTGTTTGAAACATAGCGAACAGGCTGGCTCTGATCGCTGCTACATGTCGTAGTGAGCCTTGCCAGTGATTTATTTTCACTGGATTGAATATCACCCGACTCAAGGTTAACCAGACATTTATCCATCGGTGTTTTACCCCAGGAGACGTGGAGGCGACTCACATCTTTATTCAGCCTCACGTAAATCTGCCCGCCTTGCGAAACGGTGGTGATCAGATTGCCATTTTCATCAGCGACAGAGGCGCCAAAAGGCAATGCATTTCCATCCAGCTGATTGGCGCGAATTAACAGTGGCTTGCCTTTACTGGTTTTGTAATCCAGTCTGACAACCGCGCCCTCAACTGGAATGACGCGCTGCTGCGTTGCTTCCAGTTCAACATCAAGCGGAATACCTTTCGGATCGATTGCCAGTTCGTTTATGCGGTAAGGGTTAAGATTTGGCACAATGGCCCTTCCGCTGCCGTTAAGGACAATATTCGGATAACCCAGTACCCGCGCGCCGCCGGCATCCTCTGCGCTTACCACAGCATAGGTTGATGACTGATATGCGCTAAACGTCAGACTGTCAGGTAAAGCCACTACGGTGCCGCTGGCGCCGCCTGACGCTGAATAATAGTTTTCCCCTTTGGTATAAGACGCTGTCAATGTACTGTAGGGTGAACGATATTGTCCGCTCACCGATCCAGACTTATTATTGTCAACATCGCGCGAAACGCCAACGTTATAGTTATATTGATTTCGGTCGCCTAAAATACCGTTAACCGCCGTTTGTGCATTCACGCCTTCTTTCGTGTGCGTGGCGCTCCCCGTTATATAATGTTTGTTATTGCTGCCTAAAGGCACAGAGAAATCCAGCGTGAACTGCGTATCATGACCGCCGGTTGAGTATATTAATCGGTTCGCTGAAAATGTATAGGAGACTCGCCCGATTGTATTATTGTAGCCGAGCTGAAATTGCGTATTTGTACCGGCGCTATTCCAGTAGTTTTGAATGAAACCAGTAAGATAGAGATTCCCAAAAGAGTCTCCAAAATTTTGGCTGGCGGTCATGGAAAAACGTTGCTTAGGCCGTGAAAGATAATTTCCGTTCCCACTATTGCCATTTTTTTTATAATAGTTGTTAATTTGCAAGGCATTATCAAAACTGTAATAGCCAGATGAGGAGAAACGATAAGCCGCCAGGGTGAAGTTAGTATTGGTTTGAGAAACTTTTTTACTGTAAGTTGCCCGATAACTCACGCCCTGCTTTTTCTCATCTCCATATTTGGTCTGTGCACCCGTTATATCGACGGAAATAGCGCCAACAGGCAGACCAAAGGCACCGCCTACCAGAACAGACGTATAATTATTCGAACCCAGAATACCGGTGTAGCCGGTCAGGCTGTTGGTAAAGCCATGTTGAATCGTGCCCTGATAGACTGAAGGCGTATAAACCATATTGTCGCGGCGAGAGACGCCGCCAGTCAGGGAATAATAGGTCATGCCAGGGCGCTTCAGGCGTGCCATTGCTGCATAGGGGACGGAGAAATGCGTTTCGCTGCCGTCTGCCTCTTTAATAGTCACATCGAGATCGCCACCGTAGCCGGTAGGATAGAGATCGGTGATATTAAAGGCGCCGGGCGAGACGGTCGTTTCATAAATTTTGCTGCCGTTCTGGGTTACGGTAACCTGCGCATTCGTACGCGCAACGCCGCGAATTTCCGGCGCATATCCGCGCTGAGAATCAGGCCACATCTGATCGACCGTGGAAATCTGCGCGCCGCGGAAGGAGAGGGTATCGAAAATTTCACCGCTGGTGTTGCCTTCACCCAGCAGCAAGCGTGATTTCAGCTGGGGAATATCGCGCATGACGTAAGTGTTGATATCATCGTAATGATGATATTCATTGCCCTGCTGACGTCGCCAGCTTAGCGCGCCGTCGTGACGGAACATCCAGCCGCCCAGGTTAAAGCCTGCCAGTGCTCGTCCATAAAAAGAATCATATTCGCGCCCGCCGCTGTAAACAGAGCGATAATAGCTAGTGTTATAATTGAGCGTAAAAGCCGTTTCGCCTTTATCCCAGAACTCAGGGGCAACATAGCCGCGCGCCGAACGCAGCAAATAGATCTGCGGAATTGAGATATCCATCTGCATATCGGCGCTGTTGATGGCTGCGTGACTGTTCTGGATGACATCTTCGAGAGCAAGACATTGCTTTTCTGACCGCAATGCTTCAACCTGCTGCGCGTTAAAAACGCTGTCTTTAATTGCCAGGTTTTTTACGAGGCCGTAAGAAAGACAGGCCTTAGTTCCGTTCGCGTCACGTATTACGCGAACATTATCACGGCCAATCTGACGACCATTAAGGAAAATATCCAGCGTATAAATACCAGGATCAATCGGGTTACCATTTGCATAACGGGAAACATCAACTTTAACCCCTGGTAAATTTTTCACAAAGGATTCGTCGAAGTCATAACTCGTTTCAGCGCAAACTGAAGTCGTCACAGCGGTAAGAAAAAGCGCCAAAAAAGAGCGACAAAAATATCTGCCCGCTGACCTGTTTACAGAGACTGTCCTTGCCATCATATCTACCCCTAAGTATCAGCATCAAAATTACTGGCTGATTTGGCCTTTTACATCGCGCGCTGCGCCAAAATCATCCAGATACTGGTAATGAAACGTCGATTTCAGTTGGTTAACGTTTGCTGTTTTGAGCGTGAAATCTTTGCTCGCGCCCGGCGCCAGCATGTCGCCCTTATCACTTAACACTTTGCGACCCGCAGTATCTTCTGCGGTAATTTGCGCCACGTTGATGTAATAGGGAGAGTTGTTGACGGCGGTCAACTGATTGCTTTTGCTGCCTTTTCTCCAGACCAGGCCTGTAGCTGCGGTTTCTGCGCCTTTAGCATCCAGGGCCGTGGGCCGGTAAAACAGCTTGATGCGACTGCGGATAGCCATTTGCAGCTGATTTTTATTAGCCAGGCTTTTATCCCTGGGCGGGATATCCAGCACGTTGAGCCAGAAGATGGACTCTTTATCTGTGGGGAGATTACTGCCGGTATAAACGATGCGCAGCGTTTGCCCCTTATTAGCTTCCATCCGAAAAACAGGCGGCAACATAACAAAAGGCACGTTAATCTTATCTAACGGTTGATTAGGATCGCCGCTGTCAATCCATGCCTGAACCAGCGCAGGTTGATCACCACGATTATCTAATCGCACCGTAACTTCTTTCTCCGCGGCAGGATAGATAACCCGAGTGCCGATAATCGTTACGCTGGCGAAAGCCGATGTAGAAAAAACGCATGCGAGCAACAGTGACGTTATGAAGTTAATGCTTTTTTTTTTCATGATATTACAGAACTGGTAGAGAGAAAGGAGAAGGCGGGGGCGCAAGCCCCCACCAGAATCAATTAGAGGTAATTGATTGAGTAAGTCACTGAAGAGGCAACGGTACCTGAAGTTGCTGCAGCAGTTGCATAGTACTGAGCGGCATAGGACAGGGTTGCTGCACCAGCTGCCAGAGCTGTAGTGAGCGGAGAAGTTGTCTGGTCGGTGCTGCCTGCGTTCAGCGGATTGTTTGCGTTATCCAGCAGCTGCAGATCGACGTTAGTTGCTGTACCGGTATTGTTCAGGCGGCCATTAGCATTGACGTTAGCACCCTGCTCGAAGTAAGCGTAAACGTCACCCGTCTGAGTAGAGCAGTCGCTCAGATCGATGGTGAAACGAGTGGCACCGGCGGTCTGACCTGCAGATTGCAGCAGGCTTGAGGAAACGGTTGGCAGTGTAACAGTTGCGTTGTTTTCGCCACCGTTAACTTTAACAGTACAGGTTTGGCTTTCGATCTGACCATTGAAGGTGATGGTGCCGTCAGATGCTTCCGCTGCATTAACCTGAGCAGCTGCCAGCAGCAGACCAAGAGAAATCATAGATACCTTTTTCATATACTTTCCTTTGTATAAAATAAAGATTATTAATTGCACTAGTAATAAGTAATTACATGAATCTGTAATTACTCAGACAACATATCTTCAGTTGAGTAATTTCCTCTGCTGAAAATTATAAAGCGAACAGGCCGAAAGTAATTGCGGCAACTATGCCAACAATACCCATACCAAAGGCCTCACCACTGATTGGATTTGCGGCTGGAATATCTTCTGGCCTCGTCCATTCAGTTGTTTCTTCTTTAGATGAAGAGTTAATGTTTTTAAAAAAATCCAGTATTAGCGAAGTCAACGATCCGCCGCTAACAGTTGAGATTTCACTGACTTTAAGCTCACGCATAGCTTTTCCTTACTGAGTAACCGGGGCGACATTCATATCGAATTGATTTTCGCTAACCTGATTGAACCATGCTACGGTCGTATCCCAGCCGTTAATCGCACCGTAAAGTGCACCGTCAACCAGGCCTACTACGGCGCCCACAATCAGACCAACGCCAGCAGAAATAATACCAACACCTACAAGTCCACCAGTGCTACCACCACTCATTGCCCATTTGAGACCGAAAGCGGTAATGCCAGTAACGCTACCGACAACGACAGCGCCGACAAAATCAAAAAAACCTGCGCCTGAAACGTGCTGCATTTCAAAAGACGTTAACTCTCTCATTATTAATCTCCTCTATAGTTTTTATCCCCGCTTCAAGCGAGCAGCGCTATTAAATGGATTAATCGTGCTGAGTTAAATAGTAAAAAATCCATAATTTAGCTTTTGAATATTCTATTTTAGTAAAGGTTAATGTGTTTTTAACGTTTAATTAACGTGGCTTTCTATATGAAATCCTTCTTTGCTAAACGCATTATGCAGAGGAAAGACTAACCTGCGAAGTTCAATTCAGGAGGGTGAAAATGAGTCTATCCTGAAGACGCCTGTGGGATTAAAAGAAAGACAGGATATCAGGGAAAGAACAATGAGCAGCCAGGTGACCTCATAATCAATAGTTAAGAGTGCTCACCGAAACCGACAATGAAATACCTGTTCACGGGGCCGATGTCGCTTACTGAATTTGGTTTATAAATCTATATAATGCAAAAATAGCAGAATAAAAAACTATATTATTGGATATTATGTATTTAATTGTCTGATTTGAGACGCGTGTGGTTTAATTGCTGCCAGACAGGTCGATGGCAGAGCCTATTTGTAAGGTAAGAATTAACATAGGTTCCGCAATAGACTGAAGCATTACATGTGTGAGTATTTTTTTACATAACTGTTTATTTGTTTATTTCGGAGATAATATGCATAACATTAGCTTCCAAATGATAATGGATAATCATTTTTTTCAGAAAAAAGTTATATCGCAAGCAGGTTCTCTCTGTCTGTAGCGGTAATTAGCTAAAATTTTTTGCATCTATGGTTTTATGTTTTGGTGTTTTGCTGAGGTGTGGTGTTTGATACTGTCTTTCGCCTGGTTTGTGGGATTGAATTTTATCTTTTCGCTTTTATTATAGCAAAACAGCTAAGTTACTTCATTTGGATGATGAAACAGGAGATGCCGGAACGCTAAAGCAGTACGCCAGGGGAAAATACAGAAATCATAACAAACTGATTTTAATTTTATATTAATCACTGAGCACGGAGCTCCGCGACGTTGCATCAGTTAGAATTGAGTTAATCGATATGTATAGAGTGATTGAGAATCATGAGCGAATCATCGACGCACTTGCAGGTTATACTCAAATTGCAAATCCAGATGAAATTTCGCGAGGCAAACGTCGTTATCATTTGACTAAAGATAATGTGCGTCGGGTCATGTTCATTCTGGATGGCGATTTTTTGCTAAAGCTGAAAAATGAACATAAAGTGCTTAACATCCTGTCAGCACCTTTTGTTGTAGGTGTAACGCCTGCGCTGGATGAACCTCCTGTTTATCTGGAAAGGATTGACTATGGAAAAGTGAGCTTTATCGACTATGAAACGTTCTGGCGATTAGTGTTTGAAAAAGATCTCTTTCATGATGCGATGTCGGTTTTATCAGGTCAGTATTCTGACTTAATGAATTATATACAACTGCCGAAAAGCAACTCATATGACGAGGTTATTTCATTGATCGAGCGCTGGAAAAAGCTTCCGCCGCACCTGAAAAAAAGATTTTCAGCGCTCTATCTCATTGAGAACAGTTCGCATCTGTCTAAAAGCTCCATTTGTCGTGTACTGAAAGAACTCAAAGACAAAGGAGAGCTGGAACTGGTTAACGGTAAGTTTGTTTAGTCGTAAATTTGTGTCCGACAATTTTGGGATGCGGAAGGGAAAGATATGGATGTTAAGGTGATTTGCACGGAAGATGATCATTATTTCAGGCTTGGCATCTCCAAAATTATTGAAGAGGCGCTGTTGTCCCCCGTTAATTTTGAGTTTTTATCGGGATTTGATAGTGAAAATCTGCGTAAAGCGGACTTTATACTTGTGAATGTTTCACAATGGCGCCTGTTTATGTGTCAACCGGCTTATCGTTACCGCAAGCCCGGCAGTGTGCTCCTGGTATTCGTCAATCATATTGACAGCATTATCTCAGGTCAGTTGCCGGTCTGTTATCAGTCTTTGACATTAATTGTGCGTAGCGACACGGTCAGAAAGGTCAGAGAGAAAATCACGGCCGCCTGGCTGATCGCAAATGATGAGGAGACGAATACCTTTTTACCTACAGATTGTATGAAGTGCAACTATGCACGTATATCGTTAATACAACTGCAAGTGATGAGCTTTTTAAAAAAAGGGCACTCAGTGAATCAAACCGCTAAAAGCCTTGGGCTTTCAGTCAAGACCATTTATGCGCATAAGTATAACGTCATGCGCAAGTTCGATCTGAGTGGCGATTATGAATTTTACTCTTTCCTGAATGATTTATCGCTGGTTGAGTTGTACAAGGGGGTAATAAGCGAGAAGTAAAAATAAAGATAGTTTACTTTATAGATTTTTCCTTAAATTACTAATTACAAAAAAACTCTTTCCCCTATATAAAAATTAAAAACTGCACGCATTAGCGTACGCAGGATGATTTTATCAATTACACTGTTTCTGTTTTTTAGAGGCATTTATGCACAATGAATCACAACAAAAAAAAACCACATTGTTGATGATCCCGTTCAAAGTTGTAACCGGGATTATTATCGGTCTGGTGATGGTTTTATCCATCTATATTTTTAGCAATTACGTTGTCGCAGCACCGTTGCAACAGGCTCCTGAGTTGTCGACATCGGCTCAAAAAACAACAGACAAACCTCAGTGGCAAACGCTGGACAATCATGCCCACGTCATCGTCTATCGCGATGACAGTACGGTATTATCGCCCGATGCGGTCTTAAACGTTTTCATTAACGATCAATATCATACAAGCGTCCTCCCGCATACGCGTGCGGTAGAGTTGCTTTTATGTCCGGGTAGTAAAGAAGTGAAAGTTGCGCTTAGCCAGCACGACTATCATCGCTTTTCACAACTGTCAAAAACAGACGGTCTGTCACCTACGCTGCGGGCTGGCGAACGCTATTATTTTCAGGTGTCACTGAACGCGCAGGGTCAGATCGCGGCTCACTGGGTACCCGAAAAAGAAGCGAAGATTGCTCTGGCGGGTTTAGAGCCGCAAACTCGCACTTTGTCACGCGTATTAAATGAGCATTATTGTCCTGAAGCGACGTACAGAATTAATCCAAACGACGTTTTCGCACAGCATAATAACCCATCATTTTTAAGCGCTGAAGGCAATCGCGCGCTAACGGCGCTGGTCAAAACCATCCATCGCGAGTTTGAAGAAATTGATAAGGTTGTTGTAAAAATATTTTGTGATGTTGATGAACATAAAAGCAGCGACTGTCAGTCCTCGCAAATGCGCGCAAATAACGTAACGACATTACTGGTTAACTCCAGCATTCCATCTCCTTTATTCATTGCTCAGGGGAGAAATATTCATTGCCCAAAACTATCTGTCAATAAGCCTGCCGATCAGGCTTGTTTTGATGTCAATCAAAATCTGGACGTTGAGGTTTATGGCGTCAGAAAACAATCACGTTCTTCTCATTAATTTATTTTTCCTGTCCTCGTTTATAGAAGGCTGCCATGCTGAAAATTAATATGCGTAGTGTTAAGGGAATCATCTCCTCTTACAACGTTGATACCGCTACCGATCAGGCAACGGTCATTAAAGTGCCCCGTCACGGAGCGCTGAATATCGAACTCATCGATAGCGCTACCAATCATGCGCCACAGATGGTGATGACTAAGCGCGTCGGTAACAACCTTTTGCTCGTTATTGGGCAGGATGATTTCGACCATCCTGATGTAGTGCTGGAAGATTATTACGAAAATGAAAATGTCCACCTGGTGGGGCTGGGTGAGAACGGTCAGTACTATGAATATGTTCCAACTTCCGGTGATGTCGCAGAATATCCGCCGGCCCTGACCGAAGGAAAAAGCGGAGAACAAGTACTGGGCGGCCAAGGCTTCGCAAGCGCTGATCCTGTTGTAGCCAGCGATAACAACTTTGGCTGGATGCCCTTCCTGCTGTTGGGCGGCGCTGCAGCAGCAGGTGGAATTGCTGCTGCGGCTTCTGCGGGCGGTGGCGGTGGTGATGGCGATCATCACTCCGAAGAGAAAGCGGTTTCATTAACCCTGAACCCTGTAACAGATGCAAATAATGACGGTCGTCCGGAATTTTCAGGAGCCTCCAACAGTCCTGACTCGCAGGTAGTTATTCAGCTACCTGACGGTACGCAAATCACTGCGCAAACAGACAGCGAAGGTAACTGGTTTGTTGAAGCGCCCACATCACAGCCTGACGGCACGTTCATCGTTACTGTTATTGACGGAGCAGGCAACAGCGCCAGCCTCACTGAAGAATATCGCGATGTAACGCCTCCTGAACCAGCGACAATCAGCGTAAATGATAACGAACAGATTGCCGGCAAGGCCGAGCCCGGCTCGCAGGTCATCATTACCGACGGCAGCACAGGTGAAACGGTGACGGTTGACGTTGATGAAAACGGCAACTGGAGCGTACAGCCTAATCCGATCCATGAAGGTGATCGTGATGTCAGCATTGTTGTCATCGATCCTGCCGGTAACCTATCACCTGCAGCTGATGCCTCGCGTCCCGATGTTACCCCACCGGACAACATCAGCTCCGGTATTGTGACCGACTCCATTACCCTGACCGACGATGTCGGACCGGTCACCGGCGAGATCGCCGACGGCGCGGTCACCGACGACGCGCGCCCGACCTTCTCCGGCAGCGCGACCGCCGACATCGACCACGTCAACATCTATGACAACGGCGAGCGGGTGGGCAGCGCGGCGGTGGACGAGAACGGACGCTGGAGCTGGACCCCGGACGAGGACCTGGCCGACGGCTCCTCCCACGATCTGACCGTGGCGGCCGTGGATGAGGCGGGCAACGAGGGCCCGGCGGTGGACGGCGGCTGGCGCTTTACCGTCGATACGTCCGTGCCGGACAACCAGACCTCCGGCGTGATGATCGACTCTATTACCCTGACCGACGACGTCGGCCCGGTCACCGGCGAGATCGCCGACGGCGGGATCACCGACGACGCCCGTCCGACTTACGCGGGTACCGCAACCAAAGATATTCATCACGTCAACATCTACGACAACGGCGAGCGGGTGGGCAGCGCGGCGGTGGACGCGGACGGCAACTGGAGCTGGACGCCGGAGAGCGCGCTGGCGAGCGGGGCACACGCCCTGACGGTGTCGGCGGTGGACGCGGCGGGCAACGAGGGGCCGCAGGTG